>OLQY01000421.1_pt1 | contig 51157 bp, 49 predicted proteins | sample 1672851 | NCBI WGS metagenome assembly OLQY01 (sample SAMEA3136730, study PRJEB25190) | human gut metagenome
CGTGTATGCCCGCATCTTTAAATGTGCTCCACATTTAGGACAAACATAATAACTTTCTTTCAAATCTTCACTTAAAATCGACTCTCCGCAAGAATCACACTTTGTATATAAACCATCGGGTACATCAATTCTTTTTTTATCTTGCATTTTATTACGAATAGATTTAAATAAATTCAATTTTTCTTTTCGTGCCTTAAATAACTCTTCCATTTATTATCCCACCAACTTATCTAAGTTATTTTCAATAAAACTTGTATCAAAATTTCCTTTTACATACTCTCCCGTATGTAAAATTAAATACTGTAATTCTTGATTAGTATCTATTCCATCAATCACCAATTCTGCTAAAACTCGACGCATTCTTCGAATCGCTTCTAAACGATTTGATCCATGCACAATAACTTTTGCAATCATTGAATCATAATGAGATGATACTTTATACCCTTGATACAATGCTGTGTCAATTCTAACCCCTAGTCCACCAGGTAAATGTAAACTATTTACTGTCCCTGGACAAGGTCTAAATCCCTCTTTAGGATTTTCTGCATTAATACGACATTCAATAGCATGACCATTTAAATGAATATCACTTTGTTTATAAGTTAATTTTTGATTTGCAGCAATTCTAATCTGTTCCCTAATTAAATCTACCCCGGTCACCATTTCAGTAATTGGATGCTCAACTTGAATTCGAGTATTCATTTCAATAAAATAAAAGTTTTGATGCTTATCTAGGAGAAACTCAATTGTTCCGGCATTTTCATATCCAACCGTTTTAGCCGCCAGAACTGCTATTTCCCCCATTTTTTGACGTGTTAGCTCATCTAATACTGGAGATGGAGCTTCTTCGATGACTTTTTGATTGCGTCTTTGAACTGAACAATCTCGATCATAAAGGTGCACGACGTTCCCAAATTGATCAGCTAATATTTGAAACTCAATATGTCTTGGATTCTCAATGAATTTTTCCATATACATCGAATCATCTCCAAATGACATTTTTGCTTCAAGTTTAGCCGTTTGGAATAAATCTTCAAATTCATCTTCCGAGTTGATAACACGCATTCCACGTCCACCACCACCTGCAGAAGCTTTAACTAAGACTGGATAACCAATTTCTTTTGCCACCCGTTTTCCTTGCTCAATAGATTCAATTAACCCATCACTTCCAGGGACAACAGGTACATTAGCAGCTATCATCATTTCACGAGCTTTTGATTTATTTCCCATATTATCAATGATGGATCCTTTTGGACCAATAAATTTTAGTCCTAATTCCTCAACTAATGAAGCAAAGGTACTATTTTCTGATAAAAATCCAAAACCAGGATGAATCGCATCGCATCCCGTTGAGATAGCAGCGCTCAAAATATTATTAATATTTAAATAGCTATCTTGAATTTTTGTTGGACCTACACAAATTGCCTCATCTGCTAAGTCAACATGTAATCCGCGATTATCAGCCGTTGAATAAATAGCAACTGTTTCAATTCCCATTTCTTTACATGCACGGATAATACGAACTGCAATTTCACCACGGTTAGCAATTAAAATTTTTCTAAGCATCATGACACCTCACTTTTTCTGCCCTTTATCTTGCCTTAAACTTCGATTAGCATTAAAACTTGATCATATCCAATCGCTTCTTCATTTGTTACTTTAATTTCTTTAATGATTCCATCACATGGAGATTCAATTTCATTCATAACCTTCATGGCTTCAATAATGCAAAGCGGCTGTCCTTTTTTAACCTGATCTCCAACTGATACAAAGGCTTTTGCTCCCGGTGCATTCGAACCGTAGAATGTCCCAACAAGTGGCGCTTTAACCTCTTGAATGTTTGTTTGTTCTTTTGGAAGTGTTGTTTCAATTGGGGCTGTTGTCATTACCTGAGTTTGAGAGACTGGTGAAACTTCGATGACTGGCTGAACCATTGGTGTACTTGCAATATTTTGAACGATTTCTTTCACTTCTTTTTTAAGATTCAGTTTTAATCCATCAACCTCAAGTTGGAGTCCTGTCATTTCACTTTCAGTAAATCTTTCCATTAATTGTAAGACTTGATTTAGATAATCTGTTTTCGTCACATCTCGAACTTCACGTTCTTGTTTTTGATTCATACAAAATTCCTCCGATATTCAAATATTTTTTTAATCAAATATTTTGAACTTCAAATATATAGCTTAATATATAAGACAGAACCTTTTCTGTCAATAGTTTCCAATTACGATGTCGCGATTATTTCAGACTTTAAAGTTTTTAATAAACGTTCTACAGTTGTCAATTCATTTACTTTATAGGCTTTTGCCCCACAGAATAGTAAAGCCTCTTCAACTTCTCCTCTTACTGCATGTAGAAGTGCCTTGCTAATACAGTATTGAGTTGTTGCGGGATTACAAGGGATAACACATCGGTAACATTTTTTTATTTTCTCTTTTTTGATACCATATTTTTCACTAAATGGATTACGAATGGCACGACCTGGCATTCCAACCGGACTTTTCACTAAGATGATGTCGTCTTCTTTAGTATCAATTATAGCTTGTTTAAAGTTCGGGTGAGCATCACACTCTTCAGTTGCAATAAAACGTGTTGCCATTTGAACCCCATCTGCTCCAAGTTTTAAATAATGAGCAATGTCTGCTCCGTCATAGATTCCTCCACCTACAATGATTGGTATATGTTTTTCATATTTCATTGCATATGGTTTAACAGCTTCAATGACTTCTTTAACAATTTGATCAAGATCGATATTTCCTTCTTCTAAATCGGCTGGTTTGAATCCTAAGTGTCCACCCGCTTCTGGTCCCTCAATCACAATCATGTCTGGTGCTACTTGATGTTTTCTATCATAGTGTTTTAATAAAACAGTTGCTGCTTTTGCACTTGATATAATCGGTGCAAACATTGTTTTTGTATTTTTTGTATATTCTGGAAGTGCAAGGGGTAACCCTGCTCCCGATATAATAATATCAATTCCTGCCTCAACAGCTGCTTTAGCATATTGTTCGTAATTCTCCATTGCAACCATTAAGTTTAATCCAAGCATTTTTCCTTTTGCTACCTCTTTGGCCTTTTGTATATGTTTTTTCATTGCACGCAAGTTAGCTTGCACTGTATTATTTTCAAAATCAGGTTCATCATGTCCAATTTGAACTCCCGATAAAACGCCTAACCCTCCGTGATTTGAGACAGCCGCCGCTAAGTTAGAACGTGAAATACCAATTCCCATTCCACCTTGTACAATCGGTAACTCTAATTCAAACGGTCCAATTTTTAATGGTTTAATTTCCATTTCTCCACCACCTGTTATTATTTTGCATTTCAAACTATGTGAAGGATTATAACACACAAATTTGTAAAATGTGAATATTTTTTTGATATTCAAAGTAAAAATTTTGAGTTTCAAACTTAATTCGAACAGGCCACATTAACTAGATTATTAACAAAACCTTATTAAATGAAGGATTTAACACCATCTTGTTTAAATATTCACTCATGCATTTGTCGAAAAATAAGGATTTCAAAAATAATCCTTCTTAATTATCCTAATTTCATCAAACAATTAGAACTTTAGGCGAATTATGATGGGTAGTACTTCCCCTATTAGGCTAGTAAATGTGTTATGTTAATTTGTAGATATGCATTAATTCTTAAGGGGGAGATACTGATGCTAAGAACGAATGAAGGTCGACTTGTGAAATGGTCTGTTCAAGGAAAAGTTCATCATCCACTAGGCGGCAATTATAGAATTACTCAAGAAGGGGTTCCGATGATTTTACCTTCAACAGGGGGGATTTCTTATAATGTTTCTGTTGGCGATCCTGCATTTGGGTGGATAGGTGATCATGTTGAACCAGGTGTTTCGATTCGTAATGAGAATGCTTCAGAGAATGATGCTTTAATGACGTTTGCTTGCATTGGAAATGTGGCTAAGGTTGTAAGTGGTGATGCAAAAGGACGTTTAGGTTATGTGACGGGTTCTCACGGTGGAATTGAGCATACTTTAGTTCATTTTGATGCGGATATATTAGAAGACCTTTGCATTGATGATTCTATTTTAATTAAGGCATATGGCCAAGGGCTCAAATTACTCGACTATCCTGATGTTCATGTCATGAATCTTGATCCTATTTTATTACAGAAATTACAGATACAAGAGGTCAACGGTAAGTTGCAAGTTCCCGTATCAGCGATTATTCCCCCCTATTTAATGGGGTCTGGAATTGGAGCTAATAGTGCTTATTCTGGGGATTATGATATTATGACAGGAGATTTGGATGAGGTACGACGTCTAGGGCTTCATCATTTACGTTTTGGAGATCTTGTGTTATTAAAGGATTGTGATACAACGTACGGTCGCGGTTACTTAAAAGGTGCTATGACACTTGGAATTATTGTGCACAGTGATTGTGTAAAAGCAGGACATGGCCCTGGTGTAACGACGATTATGTCATGTAAGTATTCTATTTTCGAACCAATTGTTGACCATTCAGCTAATATAGCAAAGTATATGAAGCAGCTATAAAATGAGAGAGACTAAATGCTGTCCTAAGTGTGAATTTAAATCATTAATTTTTATCCCGAGTAAGGTTTTAATTCATGGAACTGGAAATAATATTATGGTTAACGTGACATTATCAATTGTGGCTCGTTTACATCGTTATGTATGTGAAAATTGTGGATATACTGAGGAATGGATTGAAGCAGATGATATTAAGGAATTAAAGAAACATTTCTCATAATTAAAAAAGACTGAGTCGAAATTATTTCGATTCAGTCTTTTTTCTATTTATCCAATTAATTTTCCCATCATAATCATACCTTTAGATGTTTCAAATCCTCTTTTGTGATAGAATCCTTCTGTTTGAGGCCCAGGAGATGTTAGTAAGATAATTTCTCTGATTCCTTTTTCCTTCAATCGTTTCTCGAATTCTTCATAGATGCTTGTTCCAAGCCCTTTTCCTCGCAACTGATTATTGATGCAGAATTCTTTAATGTTAAACATTAATCCATTATAGTATTGTTCTTCGGCTCCTAAAATCATTCCAGCAGGAACATTATCCACATACGCTAATAATCCATATGAATCTGGACATTTAATCATTTGTGTTAATCGTCTGGATGCCGTCTCAACTGTCCACTCATCGTTCCAAGGCCCTGCATTGAATGTTTCGATATACATTTTTACTAGTACATTTAAGTCTGATAATTCGATCTGTTTAAATTGCATTGCCTTCTTCCTTTCAATGTGAAAAAAGAAGAGGATTCCTCTTCTTAGTTATTAATATATTTTTCAAATACTTCTGTAAAGTCTTTTTGAATGTAGGCTTCACGTGATTGTTTAATCCAATTAAATGCGTATTCGTTTACCTTTACAAATTGATCTAATAAATTACCTGTTTCTTGACGTTGTGAACCACATGCAACGGATGCAAAGTTTAATGTTTGTTCTGATTTTTGTAATAATACCTGATTTTCTTCGATGATATGAGAAATTTTAATTAAAGCTTTATAAATATCTTTTAGTTGTTCTAATTGATTACGATTAACATCAATTGAGAACTCTTGATTATCGATATCAAATTTTAATTCACAATCTAAATCCACTGTTCCTGCTGTTTCAATCATAACATGGCTAATCGTATGTTTATAGTAATCATATCGTTTCACTAGACGTTTACTACTAACAGCTGATGTACCATCGACATGAATTAAAGCTAAGTTTGTAAAACAGTATTCATCTGTTTTTGATTTAATTAAGAAGAAGATTTTTTCATCATCTTCATGCATAATAAAGTCATCTGCCATTACTTTATCATAGTCGTTTGGACTAATAATTTTCCCAATATCACTAATTCCTAATGCATCTGCAGCAAATTTTTTTAACATCTTGATTTCCCCTTTGTTTAGATATTGAGATGATTATATCACATGCATTTAAATTAGCAAGGGCTACTTTTTACCTATTTTAATATCATTTATGAAAACAGTAAAATATCCTGCTGATAGAAAGAGCAATGTCAATTTTATCATATTTAAACTAAATCCTTTGATGCCTATGTCTCCTATATCTAAAAAGAAATATAAAAATGGATGCTCGGGCTCTGGAACAGGTACGTGAATAAAACTACACGTGACAACAAAGAGGAAATATAAGATGGGGATACTAAGCCACTGAAATGGGGTGTACCAACTATATTGTTTTTTAGGATCAAATAAAAGGAAATCAATAAAAACGAGAAACGGTGCCAGATAATGTACCGAAATATCTGATGGTGAAAACATTTGATGAACCGATCCATGTTCAAGACAATACGGAATAATGATAAATTGGTATAATAAAAAGGTGACTAGAATTGCCGATGTTAATCCACCTTTAAGCCAAGATGAGCATATTTTTTTTTGAATTGATTGGTGTTTTCTTAGCTGATATAACATTTTAACTACGATATAACTATATAAAATCAAACACCATAAATTGCTTTGCATCGTGTAATACAATAAAATTTTAAAATTTGTTTCTCCACTTATAAGAAATACACCCGCGTAAATTCCGTAGGCTGTACTAATAATAATTAAGATACGCCACAATAAAGTAAACCACACATTTTTAAAATTCATAAAATCCCTCCCTGGATCTAGGTCAATATTTTGGACACAAAAAAGTTAAGTTTTTAAGCAGTCTGTCGTGCAAGTTGCTCACATTCTTCAGGAGTCAAATAGTCAATCGCTCCATGAATTCGTTTGCGATTATACCAGCCTTCTATGTATTGAAATAAAGCCATTCTAGCTTGTTTAAAGGTAACATAGACTGTTTGATACACTTCTTCTTTCTTTAGTGTCGCATGAAAAGATTCAATGCAGGCATTATCGTAAGGACACCCTTTACGACTAAAGGACTGAACGATATTCAGATCCGAAATTAAGTCTTTAAAGTCCTTGCTTGTATACTGTGAGCCTAGATCAGTATGAAGAATAACCTCATCTTTAGGTCTTTGAGAAATATAAGCATTTTTTAAAGCTTGAACAATAATATCCGTTGTCATTTGTTTAGAAAAGTGATAACCAATAATTTTTTTTGAATGTAAATCCATCACTGATGCTAAATAGCACCAACCTTCTTCTTGAACGTGAATATAAGTAATATCTGATACCCATTTTTGGTTAATTGAGGTCGTTGAAAAGTCCTGTTCTAGAATGTTATCACGTTCTAGAACAAGTTCTTTAGATTGTTTATAAGGGGTGTATTTCTTTTGAATAATAGAGGCTAATCCAGCTAATTTCATTAAGCGTTGGATACGTTTCAAGCTGGCATACAATCCTTCTTTAAGCAATTGACGATGTACCTTAATGGCACCGTATCGACGCTTGCTCTCAAAATAAATTTTCTTAATACGTTCAAGCAGTTGTTGATTTTCAAGTTTCCACTTAGACTCGCTTTGATGCTTAGATTGATAAAAAGTACTTCTTGGAACATTTAAAACCTCACAAAGTTGCTTAACATCATGTTCTGAACGATGCTGATCGATAAACTGACATAATTCAGATTGACTTACTTTCTCGCGAATATGGTCATAGCCTTTTTTAAAATCTCATTCTCCTCTTGTAAACGTAACATTTCTTGCTTCATACGTTTAATGTCTTCCAGAGTAATCTCTGTATCCTCAACTGAGGCAATTGGAGAAATCTGTTTAATCCATTTGTAAATTGTCACTTCTGACACACCATATTCACGACTTAAATCTTTCACTGATCGTCCAGTCTTATACAGTTCAACAATCATTGATTTAAATTCAGTATTATATTTTTTCATATCGACACATCCTTTAATGATTAAGTCTATTTTAACGACTTAACTTAAATGTGTCCATAAAACTATACTAGCACCATATCCATTTTTGTCAATGAAGTTTAGAGAATAAACTTTTCATCGTATAAAATCCTCGAAATTCCATAATACTACTTTTTAAATGTACTTTTTTATTATATTGAATTTGTCTAAATATTATATTGAATGTGGTAAAAAAGTCATTCCAATAAAAACGTTTTTTGCCTAAAATTAGGTTGTAAAATGCTTTACTTGGATGTATAATTTGTCAAGTGAAAATTAGAGGGGAGTAAATACTATGTTGTCTTACGAATTTCTATTTGATATTGCTTTAATCTTAATGAGCACTAAGCTTTTGGGATTATTAACAAAAAAAATTCAATTACCACAAGTTGTTGGAGCATTACTAGCTGGATTAATTTTAGGCCCAGCATGTCTAAATGTTTTACATGAAACAGATTTTATCCTTCAGTTATCTGAACTAGGTGTTATCGTTTTAATGTTTACAGCTGGACTTGAAACAGATATGAAAGAATTAAAGAAAACCGGAAAAGCATCTATTATTATTGCTTTACTTGGAATGATTGTTCCACTTATCGGAGGATTTATTATCGCATCCGTATTTAATAAAAATGGAATTTCAGATGCCAATGCACCAATTGTTCTTCAAAATATCTTCATCGGAATTATCCTAACTGCTACTTCAGTAAGCATTACGGTTGAAACATTAAAAGAACTTGGAAAGCTAAGTACCCGTGCTGGAAATGCTATTTTAGGAGCCGCAATTATTGATGATATTTTAGGAGTTATTGCTTTAACAGTTGTAACGAGTGCGACAAACACCGATGTTAGCATCGGATTAGTTTTAATCAAAATCGTTCTATTCTTCATTCTTGGAGGAATAGGTGGCTATATTTTCTCTAAATTCATGAATAAGAGCATGCGTCTTCATAATATGGATTTAAGACGTTTCGTCATCTTATCATTCGTTTTCTGTTTATTATTATCATTTACTGCTGAACACTTCTTCGGTGTTGCTGATATTACCGGTGCCTTTATGGCAGGTTTAGTTTTATCTAACGCACCACGTAAACATTATTTAATGGCGCGTTTTGATACAACAGCGTACATGCTATTATCACCAATTTTCTTCGCAAGTATCGGAATTAAAGTTGTGATTCCAGAAATGTCAGCGTCTTTAATCACTTTCTCAGGAATCTTAATCGTCGTTGCGATTTTAACGAAAATTCTTGGATGTGGGCTTGGAGCAAAACTTTGCCGATATACAAATGCTGAAGCTCTTCAAATCGGAACCGGAATGGTTTCAAGGGGAGAAGTCGCATTAATCGTAGCAAGTAAAGGATCTGCCTTTGGATTAATGGGATCGGTGTTCTTTGGTCCAATCGTTATCATGGTTGTCACTACGACTATTATTACACCAATTCTATTAAAATTAGTATTTTCAAATAAAGCTGCAATAGAAAATTCTCAAGTTGCATTAGAACAAACTGTTGCATAATAAAAAGACCACGAAATTTCGTGGTCTTTTTATTTGTTCAATTTTTCATAGGAAAGATTAAATCCAAAAATATATAAATCCTCTGATTGTTCTAATTCTTCATAATCAACGCCAACGGATTCTAACGAGAATAAATTACTAAAAGAAGTCATCCCACTTCCTTCGGTGAAAACTCTGGTTTCCTTATAAGTATCCATATAATAACCTTCAATACCTTCAACTGTCGTTAAGGTTTCATACTGCATTTTCCCTTCTTGTGTCAATTCCACACGTGTGATAACCGTTTGAGCAGTACAATCTTGCCCTTCATACACAAAATTTTCAAACCAACTTGTCCCAACTTCAAGCGGAGCTTTTAAAATCACTTTATTCGGGATAATAGAATTTAACAACATTTCATTTTTTAGTTGATTATACTGATCTTGATTATTAATATGTTCAATCACAGATTGGTTATCAATTTCGTATGTGAGTGTGAACGTACGATTTTCAAATTCTCCGATTCCATCCATCATTTGTCCTTCAAAACTTAATTCAAAAATATTCCCCTTTTCTTCTGCTTTAATCAATTTTTGAGAATGACCGTATTCAGCATAGCCATTATAGGATTGAATTAAGCCGATTGTTTTTGGAAAAATACTTAACAGTTGAGCATGATAGGGTTCCACTGATTCCATCACTAGCTCATTTCCCGCTTCATCTTCACTTGCTTCCACTTCTCCAATAACCTCATAACTTTTAGCACTGGCTCGACTTGGATAACTTTCTAAAATCTCACCATTTAAAGCAACCTTTAACTTCATCCCTACCTTAACATCTTGCAAATAACTAACTTCCATCAAATCGTATGAACCATTCATCCACTCTTCATAACTTTTATTTAAATCCTGTTCTGTTAAATCAAGTCGCAAAGACATCAACGCTGTATCATCACTAACCGATAACACAACACCTTCGACCACAAAGTTGGGCGTCTCCTCAAATTTAAATAATTGCGAACAACCGATTAAGATAAAAACTAAAATAATTCCACTCAAAATCCACTTCTTCACGTTCAACGTCATCCCCCAATCAGCGTCGTCTTTTACTTCGCTTAAAAATCAGTCTTGCCAAAATAACAACAAAAAGAACTACCACAAAATACGGTAAACACCCAATCAGCTTAATCACTAAAATCTTAGAATAAGATGCCATTTGACCGAGTTGCATGACTAGTTCCTCACTAATCGCTTCTTGCCAAGACGTTGCCGGATTTTTAACTAAATAAAAAGAAATCGTTACCTTCACCATATCTCGTTTTTCTTTAAGTGACTGCCATTCATCAAGTTCTGTTCGAACACGAGATAACTCCGTTTCAATTGCCAAAATTTCCTCTAATTCGTAAGCCTCTGACAACAATTCTTGATACCGTTTTTCTTGAATTGATAAATTCTTAATCCAACTATCAATCCCCTCTACTAGTAGCATTTCAGTATCAGTATATGTCTTGATTTCACTAACTTGCAAACTTGACGAAACCTTACCTAAAAAGTCAGTCATCGACGCATGAGAAACCGCTATCGTGAATCTAGCAACAGGATTACTTGATGGTGTATCAGTAGAACAAATAAAGGACGACACTAAGTTGACCGATGCCTCATCTATCAAAGTTTGTAAAAGTGTAAGACTCTCATCTAGGTCTACAACCGAAACATTTACTTCTACATTTTGATAAGTCTTATACTGTTCTGTCGCATCAGTCTGTAAGAGAGTGCTAGGATTTTGAGTCGAAACCTCTTCAGTCCTAGTTAATAATTGAGTAGGAATTAAGCTAACTAACATTAAAATAAAAATAGAAAGGATGATAAAAATCATCCCTTTTTTTATAGCTGTCCAAACATCCACTAAGATTCCCCCTCATCTTCGGTTTGTTTGAATTAAAATTTTAAATCTTCTTTAAACATTACTTTTAATGCATCAGAAATCGTATCGACACCTATCACTTCAATGCCTTGGGGTGGTGTCCATCCACCAAGATTTTTCTTTGGTATAACAGCACGTGTAAATCCAAGCTTTTTAGCTTCTTTAATGCGTTCTTCAATACGTGAAACACGTCTAATCTCACCTGTTAAACCGACTTCTCCCATATAAACATCACCACTTGGTGTCATCTTATCTTTATAACTTGAAACAATACTTGCAACAATTGCTAGGTCAACAGCCGGCTCATCAAGTTTAACACCACCTGTTACTTTGACGTAGGTATCTTGATTTTGTAAAAAAAATCCCATGCGTTTTTCTAAGACTGCTAAAATCAATGACACACGATTATGATCAACTCCAGAAGCCATACGCTTCGGATTACCAAATGAAGTTGGTGTTAAAAGCGATTGAATTTCTACAAGAATTGGTCTCGTTCCCTCAATAGAAGCCATAATAGCCGTTCCCGGTAACCCTTTCGTACGATCCTCTAAAAAGACCTCAGATGCATTGGTTACCTCATCTAACCCTTCTTCCTTCATATCAAAAATTCCGATTTCATTCGTTGAACCAAAACGGTTTTTAACTGCTCGTAAAATACGATATGTATGATGACGGTCTCCCTCAAAATAAAGAACGGTATCGACCATATGTTCAAGTAAGCGAGGTCCCGCTATATTTCCGTCCTTCGTCACGTGTCCGACAATAAAGACAGAAATCCCTCCGATTTTTGCAATCTTCATTAATTGTGCCGTACATTCACGAACCTGTGACACACTACCTGGTGCTGATGTAACCTCAGGCATATGAATCGTTTGAATCGAGTCAATAATAACAAATTCAGGTTTTAACTGTTGAATTTGTCGGTCAATCAACGTTAAATCTGTTTCAGCATAAATATATAGATTATCACTTACAACACCTAAACGTTCCGCACGAAGCTTAATTTGGCGAGCCGATTCCTCACCTGATACATATAAAACTCGAACGTTTTTAGCTGCTAAATCTTGTGCAGTTTGAAGCAGTAACGTCGATTTTCCAATTCCAGGTTCTCCCCCACAAAGAACTAACGATCCTCGTACAATTCCACCACCAAGTACACGATTTAATTCACTCATCAATGTGTGAATACGAGCTTCTTCACTCGTTTCAATTTCATGTAATTTTTGAGGTTTCGTCATTGATTCACTTGCTACAAAGCCACGACGAGCCTCAGCCTTTGTTGGCTTTAATTCCTCAACCATTGAATTCCATTCACCACAACCTGTACAACGTCCAACCCATTTTAAACTTTCCATTCCACATTGTTGACAGAAAAATGATGTTTTTGTTTTAGCTCTTGCCATTTGGTGCCTCCTCATAAATTGTATAGTCTTCTAATCTCATTATCACATATCTGTGCAAGATATCCTAGCCGTGTATAAATCTTTTTGAATCAAACGCATAAACTATATATAAGTCGAGATAAGTTTTTCATACTTGGAAAACTTTTAACTTATTACCCTATCAATTGAGGATGGTTCGCTTTGCCCACCGCTAGGTGACTCATTACCTCCCAGCAGAGGATAGCTAAGATTTCGACTGATGTCTCACTACTTAGCACAGGAACCCCCTATAGTTATACCTCTGTACCAAAAGGGCTTCAGTACTGAGACAAATTTATAATAGTGAAATACATTTCTGTTTCTATATAGTAAAAGGTAACAACACAAACTCTACAATTATATATACGATTATATTTCTATTTTACCTTTTTTAAAATTAGAAAATAGCTCTTTAATATTTTTTATCTTTACTTATAACAGATTTAACGTAACAAGTTGTAAAAATTTTTTAAATAGACAAAAACTACTGCTTCTTATATAGTAAACTTATAGTAGTTTTTCAACAATTAAACAGAGGTGATCAAATGGAAGAAATCATGCAACGCGCCATATTAGTTGGTGTTGATTTAAATAGTGATAAAAATTTTGAATACAGTGTCGAAGAATTAAGAAACTTAGCAGAAGCTTGTAATGTTGAAGTCGTTGGTTTATTAACTCAAAAACTTGAGCGCGTAAACTCTGCTTGCTATATTGGAACAGGAAAGGTAGAAGAAGTCGCTTTATTAGTCGCTCAAAACGATGCTAACTTAGTTATCTTTAATGATGAACTGTCTCCTTCTCAAATTCGTAACCTAGAAGCAGGATTACAATGTAAAGTAATTGATCGTACTATTTTAATTCTAGATATCTTTGCTCGTCGGGCAAAAACTCGCGAAGCACAACTTCAAGTAGAGGTTGCACAACTTCGTTATATGATGCCTCGTTTAATTGGATTAAATGCTTCATTATCTCGTCAAGCCGGTGGAATTGGTTCAAAAGGACCTGGAGAGAAAAAGCTTGAACTTGACCGTCGTCGTATTGAAGAGCAAGTGCATCGTTTAAATAAAGAACTCGATTCTTTAGTACTTGCACGCCAAAATCAACGAAAATTGCGTAAACGTAATGCGACTCCAGTTGTTGCTCTTGTTGGATATACGAATGCAGGTAAATCAACCACGATGAATGCTTTATTAAAAATCTCAAACTCACAACTTGATAAAGTTGTTTTTGAAAAAAATATGTTGTTTGCAACACTTGAAACATCAACTCGTCAAATTCAACTACCAGATAATAAGCAATTTTTATTAACTGATACTGTAGGATTTGTCAGCAAACTTCCTCACCAATTAGTAAAAGCATTCCGTTCAACACTTGAGGAAGTAACTGAAGCCGATCTTTTACTTCATGTTGTAGATTTATCTCATCCTGAATTTGAAACACAAATTGAAATCACAAACAAAGTATTAGCAGAATTAGGCGTTTCAGAAACACCAATGGTTTATGTTTATAATAAATCAGATTTAGCACCGGATGAAATTGCACCTCCAACAGATCAAGATTCTGTTCGTATTTCTGCTAAAAACTTAGAAAATATTGATGAATTAATTAATATGATTAAGCACCACATTTTCCAAAACTACGTAAAGGCTACCTTCTTGATTCCATATGATCGTGGAAATCTTGTTTCTTATTTAAATGAAGTAGCCACTGTATTTTCAACGGAATACCAAGAAAACGGAACGTTAATTACAGTAGAATGTTCAGCGCATGACGCACAGAGATTATCTGAATACATAATAAAAACAACTCACTAATTTAGTGAGTTGTTTTTATTATGTTATTGAATAGCATCAACTTTATCTAAATGCAACAAATCTCGTACGACAGAATCTTGACCACCATACAAGAAATAATTTAAATCATCCAACTTAAACAATTGATATGAGCTTAGCGATTGATTCATTTCTGATAAAATAGCTTCTAAATTAGTGCTAACAGATTCATTATCCACATCTGTGGATAACTCTAAAAAGTAACTTGGCTGATTATAAACGATGAAGGAATGAATAGTAATTCCATCAGTTACAAATGAAGTATCATCTGTAAATTCAATCGAAGCTTGTGTTAACTGTGTTTTAAATTGCGAGAACATTGTTTCAGGTATCAAATTTCTCATCACACCATCTTGCTCTTCACTCGAAATTGCCATTGGCGTTGCTTCATTTAAGTACTGTGGTTGTGAGACCTCTTCTTTACTTTGAACTAATACAACTAACATCATTGTTGCAAAAGTCATAGCTGTTAAAGACAGACCTTTAACTTTACGATATCTAATCCCTGAAGTTCTTGATTTTTTCGTCACATAATCAAGTGTTCTTGCTTTTAAATGAGGATTGATTTGGATTGTTTCTAGTTGTTTATGAATGGCTTCTCGTATTTCTTTATCTTCCACTAATCTCACCTCTTTCTTCCATCATTTTTTTCAATTTTTCTCGCCCACGAGCCAAACGACTTTGTACGGTTCCCTTTGGTATATTTAAAATCTTTGCCATTTCATCATAACTAAAGTCTTCATAATAAAATAGTAAGATTACTTCTTTATATCTTTGTGGAAGCTTCATAATCATTTCATATAATTCATTATTTGATTCTGACTGTGTCATATCAAATGGTTGTTCATATTGTGTCTGATTTTGCTCTTCTAAAGTTCCAAAGGTAGTAACACGTCGCAACCAGCTCGTTCGTAAAAGGTCTTTACACGTATTAATCGTGATTCGGATTAACCATGTCTTTTCACTACTTAAATGCTCAAATTTATGATAATTCTTCATGACCTTATAAAAGACCTCTTGAAAAATATCTTCGGCTAATTGCTGATCTTTAACATATAAATATGCAATTTTTAAGACATCTTGTCCATAATCCTCAATCAATCGTTCAACGACCATTTGGGCTGATTGATAGGTGTCTTTTTTCACTTATTTCCACCTCTTTCACTTATTAGACGTATGAACTCTTAAATTGGTTCCCATCTATCTTAATAAATTATAACTAATTTCCGTCAAAAAAAAATCAAATTTTTTCATTTCCATCATTCTCTTACAATCAGACGAAAAAAGAGCTAAACTATGCTAATCATTCACATAAATTTAGCTCTTAATTTTTATGATAATAATTTTGAATCTAAATCATTTAATTCCTTTGATTTTGATTCTTTTTTCTTTAATTCACCTTTACCATCCATTACAACTTGGATAACAGCTGGTCCTCCATCTGCTGAAAGTGGACTATTCTCTCCACCTACTAGATTTTCAATTAACTCTTTAAAGAATCCATATTTTCTTTCTTCATAAACAGAAAGAATTTGAACAAGTAATTCATTCGTTAAATGAATTCCTTCTTCTTCTAAGTGTTGACATAAATCTTCGATAAAATCAGAGTCTGGTTCTAAAAATGCTTCAAGTCCTAAATCCATATTGATATCTTGTTTCATCTCATTCACCTCTTGAAACTACAACATTAATTCTACTCATACATTTTATTATGACTTATTTTATAAAATTAAACAACCAATTTTCTCTGATAATAGCTTCCACTCACAACATCAATTCCAAAATTCGAAATTAAATCATGAGAAGATTTATTGTCAATATCCGAACAACAAATCTTCACATTGTAATTAGAGCAAACCGATATTAAAGATTTCATCATTCCTGAGTAATGATACGTTGAACTTAGATATTGAATTAAACTAGGACTTAATTTTAAATAATTAATATTTAAATTTCGAATTGATCCTGTTAGGGAACCCGTTCCATAATCATCGAGAGCTACCCCAACTCCTAACTCATGCAAACGATTAATCAACTTTTTCAAAAATTCATTTTGTTCAAATAAAACATCTTCATTGATACTAATAATGATTTGATTATAATTCAAATTATATCGTTTTAAACAATTTAAGATACGTCCTACAATTAACTTATTCATTAATGTTTCTCGTGATAATTTAATAAATAGATACGGATTTGAATGAATGGTCTGATACGCTTCTTTAATTAATTGACAGCCAATTTCAAGAGTTGCCATTTCAACTTCCATTAATAAACTTTCTCTAATAACTTCTTTATCTCCATCCAGATTATCAATTACTAAATTTAAATCACTTAATATCCCTTTAAACTCAATTCCGAATAACTGTTGGCCACCTTCATTATAAAAATGCTTTTTATCAATAATAAAATTCTTCTCTTTATATGCTTTTAATAAAAGATTATGAATGTCCTCTGAAAGAGCCAAATACGACGATGATTCTTGACAAAAACTTACACTATAATTCTGTTCAAGTTCAGTATGGACAACCATCCCATAAAAAGAAGTATACACAATACGCATTGTTTTAGAAAAATCAGAAGATGTAAAGCGTGGTAAACAAAATGCTACCGTATATTTTCGTTGTAAATTATCATATAGGGGCTTTAATAAACTATTTAATTTTTGTTTTAATTTCACTTCTCCAGTACACGCCTTAAAATAAAACCATAATCCATGATCATGGAAACAAAACGTTAACTCACCTTGAATAATTGCATTCAAATTATTAATTAAACTTTCCTTTAATTCCTGTGAAAATTCACTGCAAAAACAATCATCAACCATTAAAAAACCAACCACTGTTTGTGAATTATACTCACGTTGGTAGTGGGCTCCCATCTGTTGCCACGAAACAATCCGATATTTATCATCAAACTTAACAGAATCTAATTGGTTATAATACTGTTTATACGTTTGATAAACATTTTGAATTTTAGTTTTCAAAATACCCTCCTCATAAAATAAAATCTGACGATTTTGACCTAGTAACTCATAAATTTTCAAATAACACTCTTTATCCTTCACAATACTTTCTTCACCTAGCAAGTAATAATAAAAAACTCTTAACAAATAATACTGATGATTTTCACTCAATTTTTGGGTAACATCCGCTATATACTGACCAATTTCATCTTTCTTATAAATCAACTGATAGGTTAAATCATACAGCATCAAATACGGATTATGCTTTGAAATAGAAGAATCGTGACTAAAATCTAGCCACTTAATTTCCTCAAATTTATTCAATTTATAAAAAGATTGTGTCTGAATCACATAAATAATCATCAAAAATTCTCGATTCACACCTAAATCCTGATAATCTTGATGGTAAGATAAAACTTCTAAAATTTTATCGTAGTCTTGATTTACATATAGATTTAACAAATCAAATACAAACACAATAGAAGCTGGAACAAAATTTTCTCCATACAATTGAACCAACGAATTAAATCGAATAATACCTTTTCGATTACATGATTTGAGAATAATTTGAGAGAGTTTTTCAAATGAATAAGTCACTAAAAGGGGATTCTTTTTCTCAACACTTACTTCTAACGCTCTTTTATAATAATTTTCTGCCTCTTTATAAAATTGATTTGACTCAAAAATATATCCTAATTCTAGATAAATATATACCTTCAAAATATTATTAAAATCTAATTCCTCTAAAAGACTTAGACACTCAATTAAATAAACTATTGCTGTATGATACTCTTTTTGTTCAACAAAGTATTGCTCACTTAAAATTAAAAGAGAAACCAAGTAATCAAAATTTTGATGACTTCGTTCCACTTCAATTATCTTTTCTAATGAATCTTCCGATATAGAGTCAAAATTAAAACTCTCTTTTATAGAATAAAATTTATCTAATAAATAACTTGCCTGTATAAAAAAACTTAACAATTGCTTTCTAGATATTGAAGCCCCCATATTAAACTCTCTCCTGTTCACCAACAACGTACCACATAGCTATTATTATACTAACCTCTCGCAAACAAATACATAGGAGAATTTGAGAGATAACGGCGAATATTCTATCCTTAAAATCCTAAATGCTCATTGACTAAAATAACATGAACACGATCCTTAAATCCTTGCGGTCCCATCAGTACGTAATTTCGACAAATTCGTTCTAAACTTTTACAATCACTACATCTTAACGTTTTAGCACACGGTGTTTTCTTATTTAAACGAAGGGCATTCGCTGGAGCTGCCACCTCACGATTTCTTTTAATCGCCGCGTCTAAATCACGGACAATCTTATTCACACCCGCTACAATAATCACCTTATTCGGACCATAAAGTAGTGCTGCTACACGATTACTACGTCCATCCACATTATATAAAAAACCATCCTCTGTAATCGCATTCGCACTACTCAAATAAACATCCGCCATAAAACATTCACGATAACGTGAATGACGCTCTTCATTTGTCAAATTAGCTTCTTGAGTTGCAATAAAATCATATTTACCGCTTTGAAGTTCTTGCATAATTCCCACTTCATTCAACGTTACTGACCCACCTACTCCGATTTTGTCACCTTCACTTAGCATCGATTTGACCAACATTAGTGCTTCCTCACGTGTCTTAACAAACATCGGATTCATACAATGAGCCTCTAAAGCCTTCATTGTCCGTTCTACTCGCTTTATCATCACTTCATTTACAAACTCATTCATATAAAATTCCTCCTGTTTACCTTTACACCTTTAACATACCCACAAAACGTATTTTTGGCAAGAGCAAAAAGTCATGTTAATTATTATCATTACAAATCCATATCTTTTCTAATTGAATCAATACTTTATAAAAAATTCGATTCACATAAAAAAAGACACCGTAAAAGTGTCTTAATTTAATCTATACTATATTTTAAATCAATTTCTCCCAATAAAATTTCAGTTAACTGAAACCTAATGAGAAGGATTAATACTTTCTTAAATTCTTCGCATTACTTCTAATCAGAAAAATTTTTTACTTCATGACTTTTTTAAAGTTACTGTGCATTTGGAGCAAATTTTTGTTTAACTTGTTCAATTTGCTGTTGGTCAGCTGCCTGTGATGGATACCAGCCTTTTTGTGCCATTGCAGCATAAACTTCATTTTGCATACAAAGTGTATCATTTAAAACCTTCTCAAAAGTAGTATGTACATTTAATGTTGATGACTCAATTGTTCCATGTAAGTATAAATCTGCCGCACCTTTTAACACTAAAAGAACATCTTCCATAAGATCTCTTTCGTTCATACTATACCCTCCTTATTGATTTAATAATTGATAAAATTGATCAAAAATCATTTTTTGTTTATTGGCTATTTTTTCAACTAACTGTTTCAAATCTTCATTTGAAAGTTGTGATGCACATTCACGACATTTTTTCTCCATATGTTGAGCATGCCCCAGTGCATCTTGAATATATAAAAGTTCTTTTGGACTCATCATATCACCTCCAATCAACTTATATTTATTATTTATCAATGAAGATAGGTTATGCACGCTGAGATTTTATTATCAAAACATTAACTTTTATTACTTTTAATTTTTATGAGGCCAGTTATTTTATTAATTAAATACATATTGATCATTCGTATAAATATATTTCAACAAATCATCATATGTAATAACTGCTTCAATCTCACCACTTTTATCTCCTGTTGTCGTTAATAATAAAGCATCTAATTTTTTGGGTGACTTTTGAAATAACTGCCACGCATCATAAACTGTCATACTTTCCTTTACAAACTCATACTGAGACTTTTTCTCATAATCTAAAATATCTTTCATTGTGCCATCCAATTCAATATTATTATTCTCAATATGCTTTTGTAACCATTTCGTCACTGCCCGAGAAGTTACCAATCCCATAAATTCATTTCCTTCATAAATTGGAAATTTTGAAAATTCTTTTTCAGCTGATGTCTTTAAAACCGTATGCAGTGTATCCGTCATCAAAAACTTTACAACCTCACTTTTAAATACAGTTAAATCGGCCGGATCCACCAACTGTTGTTCAATGAACTTCATTCTTTCGACTGTCTCATCAGATGGCGTTGCGATGACCGACTCAAAATCATCCGTTTGATGAACAATAATATTTCGAAGTTTTCTAAATAAATGTAACTCATCCATATAACGCTCAATCATCGGATGACTTTTCGCCTTATAAAGTAAATCACTAAACGAAACATTATCATCTGAATTCGTATATTTCTTCAAATACTTATGGATATGATTGAAAGATTCAATAAACTCTAAATAACCAGCTTGCTGTGCCATACTTAAACCAACTCCCGTTTAAAAAGTGGACGATACATTAAAGTCCCATCAACATTTATACTTTCAAATAATGTCACATTCAAAATCTCAGCCTGTCGTTCAATCGTTATCCCACGTGAAATATCAACCAGTGGCACTAAAAGTTTAGAATGACGACACAGTGTAATATGTGGTGTATAAATCTGCTCATCTTTCTCAATCAACGAATGTTTTACTAATTTATCATTTAATTTCATGACATAATCCGTCAATTCAACAGCCGGCTGACATCCCATATAAATCACATACCGTCCCTTTTTATTAAAAAAACCAATGTGATCGAAAAATAACTTCATACGTTGAACCTCTAAATCTTTGATAATCTGAACAATCTCTGGAACTTTAGACTCCTCTATCATCCCTAGAAATCTTAATGTTAAATGAAAATTATCATATCTCGTATAATTTGCTCGTTCACAATATTTCTCAACCATCAACTGAGACGTCTGAAAATAATCATTCACATCATCTGAAAACTTTACACCTATAAATAATCTCTTCATATCGTCACCTAATATTGTTCTTTTCTAATAGGATATACCAAATCGTGTAGAAATATTTCAAAAAATAGCGAAAAAGGAACCTGAAATTTTAAGTAACGGTTCCCTTTCCAATATTTATTTACAAACAATCATCTTCCATTTTCCAATCGTCTTAAACCCTAATTTATGATAAACTGCTCCAGCCTCAGGATTATCATAAAATAAACAAAGTGTCTTATTCTCATTTAATAAATCACGGCATAATTTTGATAAACATTGCGCCATAAATCCACGTTTTCGATAATCTTTGTGTGTAGCAACGGCTACAACCATAGCCGACTTCGAATTCTCAGCTGCTGTTTGCACATTACAAACCACATCTTTTGCTTCATTTTCAATAAAATAAACACGTCCTGAACGACTTTCGATTTTACGACAGATCTCATCTGTTGACCTAAACGTTCCAGAAAACTCTTCAATCGTCACTAACAAATCTAAAATACGTCTAGCATCCTCACAACTTGCTTCTTTAATCTCAACTAAAACCTCTTCTAAAAACGAATCATCTATTAACTCACAAAAATACATTTCTCGCACTTCTGCCTGTTCAAAACAATCAGTAAATTGATCAGCAATAACTTTTTCACCTGAAATAATTTTTGCGCAGTCATTAGTTTTAATAATCGACTTAAATCCCTCTACATTAAAATCTAAATCCTCAAAATATGGAATAAAGTTCTCACGATAACGAAGTAAAACACCATTTAACTCATCATTTTCATTAAAGCTTCCCCACACCGTTTGAATATCAGAATCAAATCCAAAATTTTCAATATCCCCAATTTGAAATAAATTTAATCCTGGATTTTTACTTAAAAAAGCAAGTGTCTTTATTCTATCTCCCTCAGTTAATTGTCTTATCATTATGTTTCATCCCCTTCATAGATATTAAAAGCATTATAACAGGATTCATCATAATAAGAAAGAATCAAATTACATTTTATTCCATAACTTATTTAGCTATATCAAACACAATCGCACGTACATCTAATTGAACTTTTCCATCTTGCACAACAACCTCTTTATTAGTTAAGCAATCTTTATAGATGCCATCTGCAATCTCAATTGATACGACACCTGATTTACTAGAAAAATTAAAGATTGCAACACGTGTCTTATAACTTGTTTCATAAGATAAGATAACAGTATCAGCTACATCGCCTGTTTGAATTCGATAAAATCCCTCTGCCATAATAGCGTCATGCTTTAACTCACTTAACTGCTTCATATAATCAGCAAGGCCGTGTTCATTGTAACGACTCCAATTCACTTTATCGATATCAAATAAACTTGGTCGATTCGTATCAAGAGCCTCTTGCCCCGCATAAATCATCGTTGTTCCTTTTTGAAGATACGTGAAAGCTGTCCAAGTAAAGAGTTGATCGATATTGGGAATCAGTGTAGCTGCGCGGTCTTGATCATGATTTTCTAAACAACGAAGCTTCACATAATTATCCGGATAAATACCTTCTTGCATCGCAACACGATCAATGTATGCATTCAATGAATTTTTGCCACGTAAATAACCTTGATACTCCTCAAAAACATCATAGTCATAGCAGATATCAAATGCTTGATAAACCTCGCTATCACTTGCCGCTTCATATCCAAGTGAACGGATATAGTTCACAAATCCAATATGTACACTTTCTGCAAGCCAGATAAAGTTTGGATTAATCTTTGCAATCTCTTTTCTAGCGCGTACCCAAAATTCAATAGGAACGAGCGATGCTACATCACATCGATACCCATCTACACCAAGACTAGCCCAGTATTCAAGAGTATCTAAAAGTTCTGCCCATAACTCTTCACCTTTTGAATAATCTAAATCTGTAATATCGGACCAATCTCCGACACGATTTGCGAAGTTCCCATCTTCATTTTTATAAAACCACTCTGGATGTGTGTTAAGTAAATGGGAATCGCGTGACGTATGATTAAACACAACATCAATCATCAACTTCATTCCATGTTCATGAGTCGCTTCAATTAGACGTTTAAAATCATCTAACGTTCCATACTCAGGATTTACTTCACGATAATTTTGAATTGAATAAGGACATCCGAGCTCACCTTTTTTATCTTTTTGACCAATCGGATGAATCGGCAATAAATATAAAATATCGACTCCTAAATTTTTAATGCGATCTAAATCTTCAATTAATTCATTGAACGTTCCACTTGCATTGTGATTTCGATTATACACTTGATAAATAACCATTTGTCGTAATGATTTCGGTGTATCTATTGCCATGCCTCATTCCCCCTAAAATAAATAATGTTAATCACCCTTAATATACACTGCCACTAGTAAAAAGCCTGTCGAAAGGAACTAAACTTTCACCTTGTAATGGGTTACGTTATACAACTCTTTTTCATGCAATAATAATGAAACTAACGGAAAAAATTCGACTTAATACAAAGAGAACTCTTTATATAAATCTGTGGATAAAGCAATAGATAGCATAAAAAAAAATCAGGCTAAACCTGATTTTTTTAATACATTAATGTAATAACAAATTGAATTGTAAAACTAAATGTCACCATAATCGAAATTAAAGCAAGCATTGTAATAATTTGAGTAAATCCACCTAGCATTGGGAATTTCTCTTTAAATATCTCATAAAGCTTATATGTTAAAACTCCCATAAACGCAAACACAAAATTAATTGCAATATGAATTAAAGACATTTTAATGAAATACGGAATCGTGTAAAACAACGAACTTCCAAACGAAAGCATCAAAGCTAACACGGATAATACAGTATTCACTAAAACAAACTCAATTGGTCGATAATGGGGTTTAAATAATTTAAACACAAATCCTATAATAAAAAAGACAATTGGAAAAACGACTAATGCAAAAATCATGTTCTTATGTCATCCTCTCTCAACCCATACAATACTGAATATAGTCTAATCATAACATATCGACAGATTAAATAGAAGGGCTAACATTTTCTAGGTAACCGGTTATATAAGTTATCCATAGTTTGTTTTTTTTAAAAACTGTGGATAACAAAGATGACAAAAACTAACCCTTAATAATTTGTTCTGTTAATTCCTTGATATCGTAGTCAAACATAGAACATTTAATGAGCAAAGTTGTTTCTTCATTAAGGATATCAGATAATAATTCATAGACACCTTCTGTTTGTTCAAACTGAAAGACCTTACCATGGAATCCATTCAATGAACATTCAGTAGCTATATTATTAGCAAGATCTCCAATTGTAATTAGATAATCAATGTTAAATTTAGCTATCATTTTTCCAACTTCTTTATGATAGTCCGCTGAGTGCTCTCCTAACTGTTTAATATGGCCAATTAATGCAACTTTTTTATGTTGTTGATTTAATTCGCATAAAGTATTCATTGCTGCCTTCAAAGAAGCTGTATTTATATTCCAAGTATCATCAATTATTGTAGCTTGATTTAATCCTTTTTTGATTTCACAATGATTCATAAGTAATTTAAAACTAGACAATGCTTGAGCAGCCTGAGTAATTCCAATTCCCATTTCGTGTGTTGCAGCTAAATCTGCTAAAGCATTATAAACTTGATGCTTTCCATAACCAGGAACAAAAATTTGATACTTCATTTTATTTAAAGTTAAAGTAAAGTTCATTCCATTATTTCCATAAGTAATATTAGACGCTTGGAATAAACACGGAGTATCAATCCCAAAATAGATGATATTTCCTTTACATTTTGATGTATCTATTGTTTTTATTTTTTCATCATCCGCATTTAATATTAGCGTTCCACCTTCAGGAATAACAGAAACCATTTCAGCTTTTGCATTAATATAACCTTGTAAAGTTTTACATCTCTCTAAATGGTCAATTCCAATATTCGTGATAATCCCGATATTAGGCAAAAAATGACTACAAGTATATGTAATATCTCCTGGTGCTCCCACAGCTGACTCATAAACAGCTGCCTGAATAGAATCATCAATTCGTAAAAGATAAATTAAGTTTCTAGGATTTCCATTTGCGGAGCGAACTGTTCCTTCAACCTTATACCAAGTACTTAAGATATGTTTGATCATATCTTTAGTGGTCGTTTTACCTGAAGTTCCTGTTACCGCAACAACAGGAATATCAAATAATTGGCGATAAAAATGGATGAACGCATCATATGCATCATCAATATCCGAAACTCTAATGACTATACAACCAGAAATTTTTTTTAATTCTTTGACTTCACGGTCAACCACTACCGCACATGGGCAATATTGAGCTATACGTTTAAAATCAATATTTCGATGCTGAACTAAGAATAATAATGTATTGGGCTGTTCGATGTGTTCATAATATCTAGCCACATCTTTGATTAAGATATCAGAATTTCCTTGAATAATTGTTCCTTTAATGACTGTTAATATTTTTCCAAGTGTATGAGCTTTCAATTTTTTCCCCCTAAATCAATTATTGCTTTCATCATCTGATGAATTTGATATAATAAATTTTATTTCTGAAGCTGCTTGTAAAGCATTCTTTTTGGCTTCGATTTCCGTTCGTCCAGTTGCAATAACATACGCATACCGATCCCCCATAGATTGCGGTGGTATTAGATAAGCACTTTTTTTAGGTTTTACATAAACATATTCAACGTGTGGTGAATTAAGTGCTCTTTTTTTCCCAGTTACTTTTACTAAAACACCTTCTTCATTTATGATAATATGTTGGCAATAGACATGTTTTCTATATTTTGGATGCAAGTTAGGCTGAAAACCTAGAGCAAATTTTAATGTTTCTTCAACATAGTTAATTCCAAATCCTGCTTTTATCATATTATTCATACCGCCACCTGAAATACGAGGATTTATCTCAATCAACTTCCAGTTATCCTTAACTAGTCTCATCTCAAGATGGCAAGTTCCATTTGTCATACCATGTATTTGAATGATTTCCACAACAGCTTTTTTTAATTTTTCTTCAAAAGCAGTATCATCCGTTAAGATTAAGTTATACGCTGTTATTATAAAACGTTGAGTATCAGTCACTATTTGTTCAAAAATTGCGACAATATGAACACTAGAATCCTTTACAAAACATTCGACTAAGTATTGAGGCCCCTCGAGAAACTCTTCTAAAATAATAGGATCATTTGGATATTTAGAAAATAACATTTCACTTTTTTGTTTGTAATCATCTAGATTGCTAATTTTCAATACATCTTTAGATCCGGTTGAGGTTGGACATTTAACAACGGCTGGTAAATAAGATGTAATGGTTTCATCATCTATAGTACTACTACTGTCTATTTCAATAAATTGTGGAACATAAGAAGTCCTTGCTAAAACTTCTCTTGATTTAATTTTATTTTCCATATCTAATAATTACAGTAATTAACGTTTTAACATCAATCTCCATTATAGCGATAATTGTGTTGCCCTCTACTAATCACTCGTAGAATTTAATTTGTTTTTATTTGCTAGAAATATAGCATAATGAATCGTATTTTTTACTACATCCAGCTCTAAATAGAATGCAGGTGGACACCCAGGACGCCAATTCACTTCATAAATCCATATTTTTTTCATATCATCTAGTCCAATATCAATTCCAATTTCATCAAGAGTTTCATTATATTTTTCCATTTGGAGTTGATCTAGGTGTCTAGCCAGTTGCAAGGCAAAGACTTCAAGATATCGTTCCATATCATAAGTGCACTCTGGATCTTCTTGTTTTAAAAAAGGAATCAAATAATTAGTTGCACCACCACTGTTGATATTTGTTACAATACTATCAGTTAACGAAAAGCGTGGATAAATAGTAGTAACCACCCATTCCCCGCTTCCATTTTTTTGAACATGTAATCTTAAATCAAAATTAATTCCATTTTTAGTTTTTGAGTTAATATAAGGTTGTGCTAGATAAGATTATTCTTTTAGACAGGTGGAAATATAATTTTCAAGTTCATAGTAGTTAGCAATTTTGTTTCTTTTATCGCGATTAACTTTATATAAATTTCCCATTTTTTCAATATAGATAATACCTTCCCCTTTATGACCATCTTGAGGTTTAAAGACAACCTTTGAGTACATATTCAAAAAATCAAAAAACTCATTTGTATTACTAATAATTTCAGATGGAATCAAATGATTAGTAAATTCCCCTGCTTCTTTTAAACGTTTATAAACGCTCATTTTATTTCCAATTGAATAAGTCGTAAATGGAATTTCAGATTGTAATTGTTCAATGATTTCTTTATAATTAGCAAGCTTTTCTGGACTTCCCGTATTATAAATTACATCTGGAAATCTACTTTCAACTTTGTGCCAATCACCATTTTCATACATATATCCAGATATCGTATGTTTTTTAAAATTGACTTGTTTAGGAGAAAAATATAGTAACTCTACTCCTTCTGCTTTTGCCACACTTGCAAAGGCATATGCCTTTACAACATGTCTAGGATTTCTACACTGGTGTAAAAAACCAATTAATATCATTTTATGTCCCCCTCTTAATAAAGAGTATTTATTTTATATCTTCTTTATCATATGATTATCTGATTCAATTAGTCACGTCGATAAAGAAAATAGTACCTGTGGTTATGTCACAGTAACATTTGACCTCAATATAAATCTATAGCCTCTTATTAAGAGTAGAGCTTTTAGATTCTCAGCACTTTTAATTCAATTAATTTAATCCTATTTTTAGACATAGTTTTACATTAAATAAAAAAAGACTGCATCGATTTCGATGCAGTCTTATATAATCTATTATTTTTTACGCATTGTTGGGAATAATAATACGTCACGGATTGATGGAGAGTTAGTTAATAACATAACTAAGCGATCGATACCAATTCCAAGTCCTCCTGCAGGTGGCATACCATATTCTAATGCTTCGATGTAGTCAACATCCATTTCAGATGCTTCATCATTTCCTAATTCTTTTTCAGCTAATTGCGCTTCAAAACGTTCTTTTTGATCAATTGGATCATTTAACTCAGTGAAGGCATTTCCATATTCACGTCCATCAATAAAGAATTCAAAACGATCAGTGAAACGTGGATCTTTTGCATTTTTCTTAGCAAGTGGAGAAACTTCCACCGGATGTCCATAAATAAACGTTGGTTGAACAATTTTATCTTCAACGAATTCTTCGAAGAATGCATTGATGATATGTCCAACACCTGTAAAGTGAGTAGGTACTTCAACATTGTGTTCTTTTGCGATAGCTTTTGCTTCTTCAAATGTCATTTCTTTAAAGAAATCAACACCTGTAATCTCTTTAATCGCATCAACCATGTGCCAACGTTTCCATCCAACTGCTAAGTTAATTTCATGTCCACCGTAAGGTACAGTAGTTGTTCCTAAAACTTCTTGTGCAATAGAGGCAATCATGTTCTCAGTTAAGTCCATCATTGTTTCCATATCACCATAAGCTTCATATAACTCAATTGATGTAAACTCTGGGTTATGGCGAACAGAGATTCCTTCATTACGGAAGATACGTCCGATTTCATAAACTTTTTCAAGTCCACCAACTAATAAACGTTTTAAGTGTAACTCAGTTGCAATACGTAAATATAAAGGCATATCTAATGCATTGTGATGAGTTTCAAATGGGCGAGCTGCTGCTCCACCTAATGTTGTGTGTAAAATTGGAGTTTCAACTTCTAAATATCCTAAATTATCTAAATAACGGCGCATTGCAGTAATAATACGAGTACGAGTGATGAAAGTTTGTTTACTTTCTTCATTCATAATTAAATCAACATAACGACGGCGGTAACGCTCTTCAACGTCAGTTAATCCATGATATTTTTCTGGTAATGGGCGTAATGCTTTTGTTAATGGCGTATACTCTTTAACTTTAATTGATAACTCACCAACTTTAGTTTTGAATACAACACCGCGTACTCCAACAATGTCACCTAAGTCTGCTTTATCGAAGAATGCATAAGCTTCTTCACCTACAGCATCTTGACGAACATAAATTTGAACTTGCCCTTTAATATCTTGAATATGTGCAAAACCAGCTTTTCCTTTTCCACGTTTAGTGCGGATACGTCCAGCGATTGCTACTTCAATATTTTTTTCCTCTAATTCTTCTTTAGAAAATTCTCCAAACTCTTCAACTAATTGTGAAGATAAATGAGTACGATTGAATCGTTGTCCAAATGGATCAATTCCGTGTTGACGTAAGTCTTCCATTTTGTCACGTCTAACTTGTAATTGATCGTTGATTTCAGTTGTCGACATCTGAATCACTCCATCTATATAAGCTATTTTTTCATTATTTCATTATAACACGCTAAAGTGTACGATTCCACGAAAAAGTACATTTTGTATTAATTATTGACGTTTTTCAAAAATTATATTCAATTCATTGAATATCGTTTCCCAAATATCGGAAATTTAAAAGGTAGTACCTTTGGTACTACCTCCTCCTCAATTTATAAAACTTCAAACTCTAACTCTATCACAAAACACAATCTAGTAATTCAAATACTTTAATGCCAAGAAATAATTACTAGAATACACACACCAGCCAGGAAAATTTTTTTCTCTTGCAACCTTATTGAGACTAATATAACTACTTCATCAAAGCTTTCGTTAAAATAGCTAACACAGCACGACGAACCTCATCATTGACTGGCATTGCCAGAACTCTCATCATTTTCTCTTCAAGAGAAAGATTCGTGCCTAAAATTCCATATGACCAGTGTTCAAAACGTTGCTTTTCATCCATGATAATAGTCGCATCTTGAACTAATTCAAAGATTAATTGATCAACATCAATTTCTTGATGATATAAATCTTGATGACGAACTTCGATAATACTATCAGCAGAATCAACCGTTACTGATAAAGTTCTTGTAACTACATCATAATTAAAGTCTGATTCTTCACCATTCAAGAAACATTCACAGTCTGATGCTACACCTCTAAACTTCACTGTATACTGACGATTTACTGGAATCACATTTAAATCACCAACGGGTTCATTAATCTTAAATATCAATTTAGTATCTGATGCTTCTAAATCAAAAGTCGTTAATACACTGTGTCCCGCTTCATACTCACGACTAATACCATCATCTTCGTACATCGTGAATGAATTACTAGCTCCACCAAATACAACTAACTCTAAATGCTCTGGATTATCAATCTGATTTGTTTGTTCTAGTTTGGCCATTGGAACAATGGCTCCTGCCTTGGCGAATACCGGAATCTCTTCAAGTTTACCGTACATCGCATAAATATTATCTCCACGGTACGCCTCACCTGTGAAGAAATCAAACCACTGACCGCGTGGTAACCAAACCTCTTTAAACGTACGATTTAAAACTTTACTACGTGGCGCGGTAAATGGTGCCACCATTAACTCACTACCATAATAATATTGATCTTTATACTCATATGCTTTTCCATCATGCGGATGCTCAAAATACATCGGCGTAATAAACGGTAAAGACTCCGTCATATTGCGGTATGACATCGTATAAATATAAGGTACTAATTGATGACGAAGATTTAAGAACGATTTCGCCACCTCATACGCTTCATGAGAATGACGCCAAGGTTCTCGTCGATTAAAGATTCCTTTTGATGTATGAAGTCGATTAATCGGACTAAACACCCCATATTGCACCCAACGAGCATACAACTCAGAATCATCGATTCCCATAAAATGACCTCCGATATCGTGGCTCCACCATCCATACGCAACATTTGCGGCTGTTGACGTAAAGTATGGCTGATACGCAAGCGAATCCCAAGTCACAACCGTATCACCTGAGAAACCAATTGGATAACGATGACCTCCAAGACCTGGCCAACGAGAGAACGTAAATGGACGTTTCGATCCATCACGACCTAAATCATAATAATGCAAGTGGTTTAAGAAATATAATGGATCTAATCCCTTCATCGAAGAATTCGTTCCCTGTTGCCAGTCAATCCACCAAAAATCAACGCCTTCGTCCTCAAGTGGATGATGAACTTTCTCAAAATAGGCTTTCATAAACTTAGGACTTGAAATATCAAATGGCACAGGTTGTTCCGAGGAAACATCAACTCCCATATACTTAGCAACACTTTCATAACAATCTTCATGACCACGAATTCCATCAGCGGGGTGTAAATTAAGTGACGTTCTTAACCCCTTATCATGTAACCAAGTCATAAATGCTTTAGGGTCTTTGAATAAGTTTTTATTCCAGGTATAGCCCGTCCATCCACTACCGTACTTCGGATCAATATTTACATTGTGCCAGTCCATATCAATAATACAAACCGATAATGGGATTCCCTCAGATTCAAAACGATTCATTAACCCCTCTAGTTCTGTATCTGAATATTCCCAATAACGACTCCACCAGTTACCAAGTGCATATCGTGGTAATAATTGAGTGCGCCCTGTTAACTTACAATAATCTGCAATACATTCTTTGTAGGCAGTCCCATATCCAAAGAAATAAAGATCCGTTGAATTCGTTGTTCTTGGTTCTAACCAAGACGCTTCGTTAAACACAAGTGATTTTGAATCATCAATGATGACATATCCCTCGCGTGAATTTAAACCTTTTTCAAGTTTTAAGGCACCATCAACAGCATCCAAAGTTCTCGCTGTTCCACCTAAGTTTGTCTGTTCTTCAGTTCCATAACGCCAAATTTGACAAGAATATTTTAATTCAATTGATAGGGTATCCCCACTAAATGGTTGTTCTTTTAAATATTTTAATCTTAAATGATCCGTTACAACTTCTAATATATGTTCATCTTCTTTAACAGAAAGTGCTGGGACTTCCTGTTCGCGATACCAAAATGTTTGACTTGGGCGATCCTCAAAGCAACCTGTCAGTGAGTATTCTAAACGAACAATACGAGATGTTAAAAATGCAATTCGATAACATGCTCCCTGAAAAACAGCCCCCTCATTTGCCATTGGTTTAAAATCCATTTTAAAATGTTTTTCAATGTAAGTTTCCATATGTGTTGCCCCCCTTGTATTTCGAATCGTCCTCATTATAAGACGATTCATAACAATTTGCAAGGGGTTTCTTGAAACGATTCACCTGATTTGAATATTGCTTTCGAAAGACTTGACTGCTATAATATCTGTAACAATTTGGAAAGTAGGGGGATTATTATGGAAACTTATCAAACAAGTGGCGTATGTTCAAAAGAAATTCAATTTGAAATTGAAGATAATAAAATTAAATCAGTTAATTTCATTGGTGGATGTCCAGGAAACTTAATCGGAATCTCTTCTTTAGTTAAAGGAATGAACGTAGAAGAAGCTATCCAAAAACTAAAAGGAATTCCTTGCCGTACAAAAGAAACTTCATGTCCTGATCAGCTTGCAAAAGCGTTGGAACAATACTTAGAACAAAAATAAAAGCTGTATCTTACGATACAGCTTTTACTTTTGCGATGCTCTTTTTTCAAAAATTTTAACCACTTGAAATGATAAAAACATGACAATAACTACCCCAAAGAATAACCCTGTATTACGAGTCAAACTAATGACTTGTTTAACATCTAAATAAATAATTCCAATCGATGCTAATAGCCAAAAAACACTTAAAATCATATTAATTCGTTTAAAATCCATAACCATCATCCCCGCTTCTTTTTCTCTATTTTATCAATTTAAAAAGGCGATGTCACCAAAACATCGCCTTTTTTCTTATTTTGTGAAACCCTTTGCAGCTTTTAATGTGTTAAATAATAACATCGTAATCGTCATCGGTCCAACTCCACCCGGAACAGGTGTAATATAAGAAGCTTTCGGTTCAACTGTATCAAAATCAACATCTCCTACAAGCTTTCCTGTTTCAAGTCGATTAATTCCAACATCGACAACAACGGCTCCTTCTTTCACCATATCAGCTGTGACAAAATGAGGACGCCCAATCGCAACAATTAAAATATCTGCCATCTGCGTTAACATACTTAAATTTTGAGTACGCGAATGACAAACGGTTACCGTTGCATTTTCTTCAAGTAATAATTGGACAAGTGGCTTTCCAACAATATGACTACGTCCAATGATAACAGCATGGCGACCTTCTATTTCGATATCATAAGCTTTCAATAATCCGATAACACCTGCCGGTGTACATGGTTTTAATGAATCAAGCCCTGATGCTAGGCATCCGACTTGATATGGATGGAATCCATCGACATCTTTCTTCACATCAATCGCAGAAATGATGTGATCTTCATTGATATGTTTTGGTAATGGCAACTGCACTAAAATCCCATGAACCGAATCATCTTGATTTAAAACATCGATTTGAGCTAATAAATCTGCTTCTGTTATTGTATCTGCTAACTCGATAACCGTCGACTTAAATCCTACCGCTTCACATGAACGCTTTTTATTGCGAACATAGGTCATCGAAGCAGGATTATTTCCAACAATCACAACCACTAAATGAGGCTGAATTCCTGTTTCTTCAACAAATTTTTCTGTTTGAACTTTTAAATCCTCACGTAAATCTTCAGATACCTTTTTTCCATCAATAATTGTGGCCATAAACTGCCTCCTATTCATATAAAGGGAAACGTCCTGTTAATCCTAAAACAGATTGACGAATTTCATCTAATTTTGCTTCATCTTCATGATATGTTAACGCATCTGCGATATATCCTGCTAACTCAACCATCTCAGCTTCCTTAAATCCACGAGTTGTCACAGCTGGTGTTCCTAAACGAATACCGCTTGTGATGAATGGTTTTTCAGTATCAAATGGGATTGTATTTTTATTACATGTAATCGCAACACGATCAAGTAAGTGCTCAGCATATTTCCCTGTTAATCCAAATGTTGATTTAACATCGACTAACATTAAGTGATTATCTGTTCCACCTGATACAATACGAAGCCCACGTTTTGCAAGTTCTTCAGCTAACACTTTCGCATTTTTAATGACTTGAGATTGATACTCATTAAATTCTTCTGTCAAAGCTTCCCCAAAAGCGACTGCTTTCGCCCCAATAACGTGCATTAAAGGTCCACCTTGAATTCCTGGAAACACCACTTTATCGAGTTTTGTCGCAATTTCTTCATCATTCGTTAAAATCATACCACCACGTGGACCACGTAACGTTTTATGAGTTGTTGTCGTTACAATATGAGCGTATGGAACTGGATTTTCATGTAATCCTGCTGCCACAAGTCCTGCGATATGAGCCATATCTACCATTAAGTATGCCCCAACTTCGTCAGCAATTTCACGGAACTTTTTAAAATCAATCGCACGAGGATAAGCCGATGCTCCCGCTACAATTAATGCCGGCTTAACTTCTAACGCAATGCGACGAACTTCTTCATAATCAATCATTTCAGTCTCTTTATCTACCCCATACTCAAAGAACTCATAATCTTTTCCAGAGAAATTAAGTGGATGTCCATGAGTTAAATGTCCACCGTGACTTAAATTCATACCTAATACTTTCGCCCCAGGCTCTAACACTGCACGATATGCCCCCATATTCGCAGAAGACCCAGAATGAGGTTGCACGTTAGCAAACTTAGCTCCAAATAACTGCTTAGCGCGATCCCTTGCAATATCCTCAATCGTATCAACAAATTCGCATCCACCATAGTAACGTTTACTTGGATATCCTTCAGCATATTTATTCGTTAAAATTGATCCTTGAACTTTCATCACTTCTTCTGAAACATAATTTTCAGACGCAATTAACTCAACATTTTCACGTTGACGCTTTAATTCTAAATTTAAGGCTTGTTCTACAGCCGTATCTTTCATACACATCACTCCAATTAATCTATTCATAACGTCATTATTACATATGACAACAAATAATAATATTAAAATACAATTTTTTTATTTTATCACTTTTAGTATATGGAAAACTACAAAAATGTTTATAAAAGTCAAAAAAGTATCTGACAATTCAGACACTTTTTATAATGTATAATTAAGTTTTATAAATATATTCTTTTCAATAACACATTTCTTTCCTTCAAATTTCTGTTTTAATCTGCGTCCTTCAATATAGGTCTTCGTAACATTGACTAAAAATTGTTGACCATTCTGCTCCACTAAATAGTAGGCACTCATATCATTTAACGAATCCACCATTTCTAAAACGCCAGGTTCCGTTAAAAAATCAATCATAGCTTCCATCTTATTTAATTTTTTTCTTCGTATAAGTGGATAAATAACCATTGCCTTTGGATACTTTTCTTTTACCACCATATCATATTTAGAACGAGCTTTTCCTGTTTTTTTGTACTTCTCAATATCAATCTCTTCCTTTAGAACAATTGAACCAATTTTCTCATCCATAGCTAACAAAGAATCTAAGCTCACATTAAATAATTTTGCGATTGCCTGCAAATTATGAATATCCGGTATTCCTTTATCAGACTCCCACTTCGTAACTGCTTGTCTTGAAACACTTAATTTTTCAGATAATTGTTCCTGTGATAATCCTCCCGCTTGGCGATATTTTTTTATTTTTTCTCCTAATGTCATCGTCATCTTACCTCCTGTCTAAATAATGAACACATCATACTATGCTAAATATAAAATGGCTAACAAAATAATATAACATAACCGCTACTTACCGTAGCATGACCATTATTAATGATTTAAATAGATAAAAAAAGTGCCTTATAGTAGAAACACTTTTCTACAACAAGACACTTAGATGTGAAGTCGATAAGATATAATTATCTTATTCAGACTATTATTTTTTTACAGTGGAGCATCTGATTCACCACGCGGAGGCTCATCTTCTTTTTGATGTGGGAAAGTAAGCGAAGACCACTTTTGACCTCACACTATTATGTTATCCACATCTACTTTTTTTATACCTTAGTTAACTCAGTTTTTACTTCTCTCTCTTAGAATATTTCATAATAACGATGCCATCTTCAACAGTATAGTATTGCAAACTTAAGTCTATCTTAGGATTATTTCCAAGAAACAAAGGTCTTCCTTTACCTAAAATAGTTGGAATAATCCCTATTATATACTCATCTATGATATCGGCTTTTAAAAAATGATCAACCAAAACTCCTCCACCGAATAAGAAGATATTTTTACCTTCATTTCTTAAATTTACAATCGGCGTACATACATCTCCATTTATAAAATGATAATAATCATAATCCGTTATATCTTGCGAAGTGGCAACATAGATAGGTTTATCTTTAAAATCTTTATGAAATCCTTGATTATAACAATTTTTTCCCATAACGACGATATCAATCTCTTCTAAAAACTTCTTATAATCCCATTTTAAATCAGTATTGAGTGCAGAGTTTCCATCCCCAACAATCCATTCAAAACCACCATTTTCATCTGCAATGTATCCATCTAAACTAATGGCTAAATTTAATACTATTTTTCCAGACATCTATTAATCCTCACCTTCTACTACCTTCACTATAACCTATAATAACCGATATTTTATGTCAGGTTCAAATCATCTACTTTTTGAGCTATTTATAGAAATTAAGAAAACGTGGATCTAATAAAAAATGACTTGCCATAGAATTTACTTTCTATAACAAGTCATTTTATTTTGGGAGTTTAAAAGTTTAATAACTGTCATCAAAAAACTTTTTCAGATTTTAGCTGTTTATCGTGGTAAATCCACAAACGCCACGCAACGGTCGATTCTTATTATTAGAGTGGGATTATCGACAACACCACTTCAACTCCACAATCATAGTGTCTTCAAAAATTTAAATATTATACTCTAATCAAATAAAAAGTGTCTTATCATAGAAATACTTTTCTATAACAAGACACCCGATGTGAAGTCGATAAGATACAAATATCTTATTCAGATACTTACTTTTTTACAGTGGGCTATCTGATGCGCCACGCCAAAGCTAATCTTGTTTATTACAGTGGGAAGATTAGGAAGACCACTTTGACTCCACATTTATAATATCTCCAATTAACCAAAAAACTATACTTAAAATAAAAGAAAATGACCTATCATAGAAGCACTCTTCTATAATAAGTCACTTTCATAACCGTTCAGAGCCAAGAAGTCCGACACACTTGTCAAACCTTTTAGATATTTCTATTTATAGTGGGCTATCTAGACGCCACTCTACGATCGACATAATTATTACAGTGGGTTAGTCGATATAGGCCACTTTGACTCCTAATTATAATATGCTCAATCAAAAAAAGATTATTCGACAAAAATAAAAAAGATGCGACAAACACATCTTTTTTTTCGACTCTTTATTTTTTTTATATAGTGGGCTGCCGAATCACGCCACTCCATTACTGATCTCAAAATAATCATAGCAAAATACTTTCACAATGTCAAATTAAAACAAAGGTAACAACTAGGATTCCTCATTTATCCTAGTTGTTAACTACACATTTAACACAAAAAGTTATCCACAATTCAATTTTTCCTCATAGAAAAGTTTTGGCCGAACTTTTTTTATAAGGTATCAGATAAAGATGTTATAAAATTCAAACAGCAGATGATTGACTAATTTTTAAGCAATTAAAATCTAGAATTTTAGTCATTTCAGTTAAGAGAAAAACTATAATTTTGCGTCAGATTACAATCCAGCTGCGAGATGCAAAACACTGGTAAAGTTCGATAATCACCCGTGTTTATCGACACATCGGACTCTCATCACTTTCTTCGTGTGTTAAACACCTCTCTTTACCTTATAATAAATCTAGCCTCGATGAACAACTCCTCCATAAAGTTTTACCCCACTTGTGCTTTTCAAGCACTTTGGTGGTTAAGCACTTTTGTTCGGAGTTAAACGTTCATCTCAGCCTTTTATGTAATCTAGTTTCGAGCAAAATCTCTATAAAGTCCAAACGACCTTTGCCTCAATTCTTGAGGCAAAAGCATTTGCTACGACTTTTACGAGCTTTTAAACGCTCGATTCACCCTTTTATATTATAATCCTAATCGTTCAAAGATTCCGTCTACTGATTTTAGGTGGTATGTGTGGTCGAAGCAGTCGTCTAAGTCTGCCGCGTCTAAATACTGGCATACTGTTTCATCAGCCTCAAGTAATGTACGGAATGATTGTCGTTCTTCCCATGCTTGCATCGCTTTAGGTTGTACTAAGTCATATGCTTTTTCACGAGCAAATCCTTTTTCGATTAGTTTTAACATTACACGTTGAGAGAAAATAACTCCGTGAGTTTTATTAATGTTTTCTAACATATTTTCTTCATAAACAGTTAAGTTATCAATAATATTTGTAAAACGATTTAACATATAATCAAGTAACATCGTTGCATCTGGTAAAATAATACGTTCAGCAGATGAATGTGAAATATCACGTTCGTGCCAAAGTGGAATATTTTCATAAGCTGTTACCATGTATCCGCGTAACACACGAGCACATCCAGCCATATTTTCTGAACCAATTGGGTTACGTTTATGTGGCATTGCTGAAGATCCTTTTTGTCCTTTGCGGAAGAACTCTTCTGCTTCACGAACCTCCGTACGTTGCAAATGACGGATTTCAACTCCCATTTTCTCAATAGAAGCTCCCACTAATGCAATCGCAGACATATAAGCAGCGTGACGATCACGTTGAAGAGTTTGAGTAGAAATTTTTGCTGACTGTATTCCTAACTTTTCGCACGTATAATCTTGTACGAAGAAAGGAATATTCGCATGAGTTCCAACTGCCCCTGAAATTTTACCCGCTTCAACTTCACGAGCCGCTTGTTCAAAACGAGCCTGGTTACGTTTCATCTCTTCATACCATAATGCTAATTTTAAACCAAACGTCGTAATCTCAGCATGAACACCGTGAGTACGTCCCATTTGCACAGTATGTTTATATTTTTTAGCTTTCTCTGCTAAAACATCAATAAAACGTTGAATATCTGCTCTTAAAATATCATTTGCTTGTTTTAATAAATATCCGTTTGCAGTATCAACAACATCAGTTGATGTTAAGCCATAGTGTACCCATTTTTTTTCTTCACCACAAGTTTCACTCACCGCACGTGTAAAAGCTACAACATCATGACGAGTTTCTTGTTCAATTTCATAAATACGATTTAAATCAAATGAAGCATTTTTCCATAGCTTTTCAACATCCTCCATTGGAATGTGTCCTAAATGAGCCCAAGCTTCACATGCTAAAATCTCAACTTTTAAATAAGACTCAAATTTATTTTGTTCTGTCCAAATAGCCGCCATTTCAGGGCGTGAATAACGTTCGATCATATGCCGCACCTCTCCTTTTCTACTTACCCTTTTATTTTAACTGAATTTTTCCAAAGTCACAATGAAAGATAAATTTTTTCTTTCATAATTTAATAAAAAAGAGCTAAATCAAATACGATTTAGCCCTTCTTATGTTCATGTGTTTTTTTCTTTTGTGGAGGTACTATACATGGTAACTTAACACTCATACAAACACCATTTTCGACATTTAAAGCCTCAACTGTCCCGTTATGAGCTAAAATAATCGTTTTAACAATGGCAAGCCCAAGTCCTGACTGACCTTGATCCCCCTTATAAAATCGATCAAATAAATAAGGTAAATCTTTCTGATCAATTTGAGGCCCATCATTAAACAAACGAATCTCAATCGTAGAACCCTCAACAATAGTTTCAATCACAATCTTCGATTTCGCATAGCGAATCGCATTCGTAATAATATTAGATAAAGCACGAATCATCTTATCATCATCAATCTTAACTTCAACCGGCTTATCTAGCTCCAATGAAAACTGAAGATTCTTATCCGCCACAATACTCGACATCTTCTGATGAAAACCATCTAAAAAAGCATTCACATCAACAAGCTGAAACTGATAACGATCATGTGTTGCATCCTCAAGCTTCGATAAATATAAAATAGACTCAACGAGAGTTCGAAGTGCATCACTCTCTTGTTGAATGACTTCAGCGGCCTCATCAATCGAGAAAATTCCATCCTTTAGTCCTTCAGCATACCCTTTAATATTCATCAGAGGCGTCTTTAACTCATGCGATGTATTCTCAAAGAACGCCTTACGTTTTCGATCATTTTTAACAATCGATTCCGCCATATGAACTAAATCTTCATCAAGCTCTTGAATCTCATCACCCGTAAAAATTGTCACCTCAGGTGCTTCAAGACTCTCCTGAAATCCGCGAACTTTATTTCTTAACAAATGAATCGGTCTTGAAATATTATTCTGAACATAGATCCCAAAGAATCCAGCAATCAACATACTCACTAAAGACGTAATAAATAAAATACTTAAATTCATTTGATTAAGTGCCGTAATCATACTCTTCTCACTTAACAAAATAATATCATAAGAATAAGGCCCAACATTAACCTCACCAGAAACTGTGACATAATTACGATTTAAATAATTAACATCACCTTCATGTGCATTTAAATCTTGAATCACCTCATCATTATCCCAATAAGTCAAAGAATCATTTTGAATAATAATGATATTCGATTGAACAAGCTTCATTAAATTATTACGAATCAATCCACCTATCGGCCAATATGGAGATTCATTATCCTTTAAATTCTTTGCAATAACATCTAACTCTTTCTCCATATCATATGTAATTCGATACGTCAAAAATTGATTCGATGACACCGTAAACAACGTAAATGATGTCATAATCGCAATCAAAATAATAATGATATAACTCCAAAACAACTTTCGATCAAGTCTCATAAGCTATCTCCTAAAAATTATCATCAATGCGATATCCATAACCCCAAACCGTTGTAATTTCAACTTGTGCATCGAAAGACTTTAATTTCTTTCTTAAACGTTTAACTAAATCATCAATCATTCGAGATTCTCCGACATAGTCATAACCCCAAATATTCTGAATTAAATTCTCACGAGTAAACGAAATATTCTTATTTTTAACTAAATAAGCTAACAACATATACTCATTATTCGTTAAAGATAACTCCTTATCCTTAACTGAACAAACACGTTTAGAGTCATCAATCTTTAAATCCTTAATTTGATAAGTCGTCGTCTCGTGGTCACTCACCATCACCGGTTCAATACGTCTAAAAATAATTTTTAAACGCACTAATAACTCACGTGGGCTAAAAGGTTTCGATAAATAATCATCTGCTCCAAGCTCAAGACCAATAATACGATCCACCGCCTCATCTTTTGCCGAAACGAAAATAATTGGAACTTGGCTTACAGTACGAATCTTCTTACATAAATCAAGCCCATCCATCGTACCTGGCATCATAATATCAAGTACGAGTGCATCGGGTTGTAGCATATTAAATGCCTCAAAAACATGCTCAGCATTCTTAAAAGCTGTTACCTTATATCCTTCCTTCTCTAAATATCTTAAAATTAATTGTCTAATATTTGCATCATCATCAATTACGAATACGTGTTTCATCTATTTCACCTCATTATAGTATTAACCTTTTAAAAAATCTTGCTTCAATAAAGCAAGATTTTTTATCTTTTATTGTCCATAAGTTGCTAGTAAGGCACGATCTTCAGTGATACCTTCTCCATATCCTGCAAACTGACCATCTTTAACTTTTAATAAAGTTGGTGTTCCTGAAATCTCAAGTTGTTGTGCAGATTGTGGAGTCACATTATTATTAGCATGACTATTATATGCTACAATCTCATTACTTTGATTAGTTGAAATCGTCCATCCTTCATTTGAAGGATAAAGAGCACGACTCTCACCCTCATTTAAAACTTCAACACCATTTTCCATCTTACCAATGACTTTTGTATAATCTAAATCATGGGCCTCCCAATCATACCAAGCATCTAAGTTTTCATCAGCTGCCATATCAACCACATAAACAGGAACATTCTCATCATTATGAGCTGCTACTAGTTCAGGACCAAACTGCTGACATAAACCACAAGTCTCCTGATAAAAGTACACATAATACTCAGAATCCTTCTGATCAAAGGCCTCTGTATAATTAATATGTTTAAAATCAGTAATCGAATTGACACTAGGAAAAAACATATTAACGCCAACTGCTATAATAACAACTGCAACTAAAGCAATTAAAATCTTCTTCATGACTATTACTCCTTATATAATCTAGTAATATCTAAATTTATTATAACTTAAAACTCCCTCTTATATTTGAAAAAAATGTGAAATATATGTAAAAACCAATTATTTCAAAGTAAACAACATCCCAAAATTAAATAACTCCTGAAGTCCCATTGGTAACTCAATATAACCTGCCGAAACTAAAAATGCAATTAATGCACAAACAACCGCCACAAATACAATCGTCTTCGTCACCATATTAAAAATGAACTTACATAAAAACGCAATAACTAACCCCACAATCAATCCTTGAATCAAACCATGCATCACAATATACTGATTGAAAGCCTCATTAAAAAAATAAAGACAAACAATAAAAATAATATAATACCACTTATTCATCCACGTATTCATCCCTTCTATAACTTTCATGTACTACCATTGTACAATATTTCCAAAAAAAAGCAACGTCTCAAAAACGACGTTGCTTCTCATATATCAAAAGTCCCCACTTTGATTTTCTATTTCTCACATATTACTGATAATCCGGTACCATCAATTATTCGCTTCCCCACGAATAACTAAATTCCCGCTACGAATTATCACTTGAAAGGATATCACCGCTTGTTGCGATGTCTAGAACGAATATGCCTTCAAACTTCTAACTCTAACCATATCCCTAATTACTCGCAACTTTCGTTGCTATCACTTAACTAGATATCGCCGCTTATTGCGACATATAGTCTAACTAACGATGCAAAGCACCGAGTTAGACTAATAATTCTTTCATTAAGATTGTTTGTTCACGGTCTGGACCAACACTGAAGATTGCAATTGGTGCTCCAACTAATTCTTCAATACGTCGTAAATAATTTTGAGCTGCTACTGGTAACTCTTCAAATGATGTTACTCCAGTAATATCTTCTTGCCATCCTGGCATCTCTTCATAAACTGGTACACAGCGTTCAAACTCACGAATTGTTGATGGAACATATTTGATTACTTGTCCATCTAACTCATAAGCCGTACAAATTTTTAATGTATCTAAACCTGATAAAACATCTAATAAGTTAACTGAGATTCCAGTTAATCCACTTACACGACGAGTATGAGAAACAACTACACTATCAAACCATCCAATACGACGAGGACGACCAGTTACCGTTCCATACTCACGTCCGATTTCACGAATACGTGCTCCAATCTCACAATGTAACTCAGATGGGAATGCACCTTCTCCAACACGAGTTGAATAAGCCTTAACAACCCCAATAACTTCATCAATCTTAGTAGGTCCAACTCCTAAACCAGTTGTAACTGCTCCAGCTGATGGGTTTGAAGACGTAACAAATGGATAAGTTCCATGATCCACATCAAGCATAACCCCTTGAGCCCCTTCAAATAAAACTTTTTTACCTTCAGTTAACGCCTCATCTAACTCATAAGAAGTATCTGTCACATAAGGACGAATAACCTCAGCATACTCACAATATTTTGTATAAATCTCTTCAAATGAGAATGTTGGCTTACCGTACTTCGCTAAAATCTCATTCTTAGCCGTTACTTGCTCAAGTAAAAGCTCAGCAAATAACTCCTTATCCATTAAATCTCCAATACGAATTCCACAACGTGCATACTTATCTGTATAGCAAGGTCCGATTCCACGCTTCGTTGTTCCAACCTTACGATCACCTTTTAACTCTTCTTGAAGACCATCTAACTCAATATGATAAGGGAAAATCACATGTGCTCTATTAGAAATACGAATATGATTAGTTGAAACTCCACCTTCATTTAGATACGCGATTTCTTCAAGTAATGCCTCAGGATTAATAACCATCCCATTTCCTAAAATAACTTTCTCAGCACTAAAAATTCCAGAAGGAATTAAACGTAACTTAAACTGTTGTCCGTTAAATTCAATCGTATGTCCTGCATTATTACCACCTTGATAACGAGCTACAATATCAGCACGTTGTGCTAAATAATCTGTAATCTTTCCTTTACCTTCATCTCCCCATTGAGTTCCTACAACTACTACTGTCTTTGTCATTTTAATATCCACCTTTCAATTAATAACGTTCTAAAATTTGACGAGCTACCCAAACACCACTTGCTCCAGCTTGTGCAAGACCACGCGTTACACCAGCGCCATCTCCACCAACGAATAATCCTTTAACCTTTGTTTCAAATTTATCATTAATCTCAGGACGTGCTGAGTAGAACTTTGCCTCTACTCCGTAGAATAACGTATGTTCTGATGCAATCCCTGGTGTTACATGATCTAACGCCTCAGTCATCTCAATCAATGACTTCATTGTGTTATATGGAAGAACTAATCCTAAGTCACCTGGTACAGCTTCTTTTAACGTTGGATCAACAAATCCTTCTTTCAAACGTTTCTCAGTCGTACGACGCCCTCTTAAAATATCACCATATTTTTGAACAATAATCGATCCATTTGACAATTTATTTGCTAAATGAGATACCTCATGTGCAAACTCATTTGGTTGATCAAACGGCTCTTCAAACGTATGTGATACTAATAAAGCAAAGTTCGTATTCTTACTTCCAAGCTTTGGATCCTTATACGCATGTCCATTTGCCAACATCGTTCCCGAATGATTTTCAACTACAACATGTCCTGAAGGATTTGAACAGAACGTACGAACTACCGTTCCAACACTCGTACGATACATAAACTTTCCTTCATACAAATGCTCATTAATCTCTTGCATAACAATATCAGATGTCTCAACACGAACCCCAATATCCACCTGTAAATTCTTCATTGGAATTCCTTGACTATTCATCACATCTTTTAACCACACAGATCCATCACGACCAGGGGCTAGGAAAACATATTTCGTTTCCATCACTTCACCATTGGCTAATAACACACCTTTTACTTCCCCATCCTCAGTTAAAACCTCTTTAACTTCGGTCTTGAAGTGATAATCTACGCGATCCTTCAATTCCTCATAAATACTCTTTAAAATTTCTAAGTTTTGTTCAGTTCCTAAATGACGAACCTTCGCACGTAATAGCTTCAGTCCAACTGCATAACCACGCTTCTCAATCTCACGTACTTTATCAGTCGTTGGATCCGTAATATCAGTCGTTGCCCCATGCTCTAAGTTAATTCCATCCACATAATCAATTAAATCTTCAACCACTGAATTTGATAAATAATCTGTCATCCATCCACCAAACTCATGTGTAATATTAAACTTTCCATCTGAATAAGCACCTGCTCCACCAAACCCATTCGTAATTGAACAAGCTGGCATACATCCCACATGATCCTTAATCACTGGACATTTCTTAATTTTATGTTCAAGAATTGGACATCTTCTCTTGTAAATATCTAATCCTTTATCGACTAATGCTACTTTTAAATTTTCATTTTTCTTAGATAACTCATACGCTGCAAAAATTCCTGCAGGCCCTGCACCAACAATAACCACATCATACTTACTCATCAATTTCTCAGCTCTCCTTCTAACTAATCTGGTATATACCAAACAAAAAGCACTCTATGCGAACATAGAGTGCTATACGTTTAAAATATATATTAAATTTATCAATTTAGTTTCCAAATTAGTCATCTTCATTTTTAAGTCACCTTTGAAAATAGGATTTAACATTTACATTATACCAAAAAACTCTATCAACACAACCCCTACTTTGAAAAAATATTAAATTGATTGCGACCATTCTTCTTACTTTTATAAAGAGCCTGGTCTGCCTCATGATATAACATCTCCATCCCACAATCCTGACCTTCATATATTGTAACACCAATTGAAGCTGTAACCTTTAAATCCTCACTATAATCAAACATCTCCTCTTGAATAGCCTCTAAAACCGTACAAACCTTAGCAATATCATCCATCATCAGACAAAGTACAAACTCATCTCCACCTAATCGACAAATAATATCACCTTTTCTTGTACAACTCTTAATCGTATAGGCCACATGCTCAATTACCTTGTCTCCAATCAAATGGCCATACGTATCATTAATCGATTTAAAATAATCAATATCAAAAATGATAAAAGCAAAGTGTTGACGCCTCTTCAAAACCTTATTCATCTCATTTTCATATCCCACTCGATTTAAAAGACCTGTTGCATAATCTGTATACTTCAAATACTCCGTCTTCTTATCCATATACCTTTGACGATATAACACACCAATAACACCCATCGTTACAATAAAAACCCCCAATAAAAGAAGCCGTTGTTGCTGCATCGAATAAAGGTTATCACGAAGCTTTGACATCTCATACAAATACATCTCAGTCGCTAACAAAGTTGAATACTTATCATCTAAAAAATCGCGCTTGCTAATCGCATCAAATAAATTCTTATAAAATGGATCATCCTGCACTAATAAAGAAAACGTATATTTGCCCATTTTCCCTTTTTGATACAACTCATACTGCTCAAAATAATCCAAATAAACAGGATCCATCACCAAATATTGAATCTCATGATCCAACGACTCAATTAAATGAGTAAGCGTACTATCAATGACAAATCCCCTTGAATTTAAATGATTAAAATTCAAAAAACCCTGACTATAAACAATCGGACCTAAAATACTCCCAATCTTAACAGAGCTATTCTTACTAATTTCATCGTGAATCAACAACTGATCGTAATTCGCATATGCATTAAGCTGTCCTTGATAAACATCATATCCATCACTAACAAAATCAAAATTAAAAACGGGTAAAATATCAATCTCACCACTATCATATAAACCCTTTAACTCCTCATACTCACCAAAAACAAACTCAAACTCCATACCAAAATTCGTCTTGATCTGCTTCACAATATAATCAAGCAAACCACCAACAGACTCACCATTTTGATACATAAACGGAGCTACATCATAAACACCAACTCGCATCATAGGCTTATCATAAAACAACCACTCATGCGTCTTCTTATCAATATCATACAACTTACTATTCAGTGAATTTTGATGATTCATAAATGTATCCGCATACTCCTCAACCGTCTGCATTCGTGCCATGACCTTATTCAAAATCGAAATTAAATTGCGTTTATCCGAAACAAAATACCAAGCTGAACCACTATACTCAGACACCTTCACCTCACGCAACTCATTCACTGCACTCTGATACATAAACAAATCACCTGGCACAAAAATACAATCAACCTCACCCATATCAAGCGCCTCATACAATCTAATATAATTCGGATACTCCACAAAGGAATCTAAATACTTTCCAATATTAGAATCATTATAAACAACCCCGACCCTTTTCCCCGTTATTTCGTCTAAACTCTTTATATCACTAGATGAATTTACAAAAAAAGTATACTCAAACTCATGAATCGGACTACTATAAAATAAATTCCCGTAATCATCTAACCTACCCGAAATCATCACATCCACAATTCCAAAATCAATAACATCCCTATTCTGCTTCACCTCAGTCACAGGTACCGAATACAAATACTTATCCGTGGCTACATTAAATTCCTGGGAAATATCAGTCACCACACCCTTTAAAGAACTAGAAAAATACGAATAATTCAAAGGTGTAATCGAAGCTGGATATCCTATAATATATTTAATTTGAGTAGAATTTTCCAACCAAATTTCTTCATTTTCAGACAAACTCACTGATGTTACCACATCAGTTGCTAGAACATCCATACAACCCAAGAATAACAAAACAAATAAAACAATAACCTTCTTCATCTCATAACCCCTATTATGAATACGTTTTAATTATATTATAAAATTTTCCATACAGTACAACAAGACCTAATGAAAAAAAGAAGGTATTATCCCTTCTTTTTTTCCAACCACTCTTTAATTTTCACTAAATCTTCTTCACAAATGCCATGTAAATCATAGCATTTATCCAAAGAATAAATATAAAACCTATAAAAACCTCTAATAAATTCAACATCCTCAAAAGCACTAATATCAGAACTATTAATCACACAATTTGGAATAACTAGAGCATTCTCCTTAAACACATAAGAAACCCCACAATAATAATGCTTATGAATCGTAGGAACTAATAGCAAAACAATAGATACCACAAAGATAGGTAAATTTACTAACGCAAGAACAAATAAATAATATCCAAAAGACTGCTCATCTAACATCAACCTTACATACTGGGCAACAAAATAAAAATTAACAATTAAAAGTAAAATTCCAAAATAAATAAACTTTCTTTTCGATCTAGCAATACTAACTACATTGGGTTTAATGCTAAACTCAGACATCATATCACCTATTTTTGTTCATTACTATAAGTAATTGCCGCATTAATAAACTCACGGAATAAAGGTTGTGGACGTTGAGGACGAGATAAGAATTCCGGATGGAATTGTCCAGCAACAAACCAACGATGTTCAGGAATCTCAATAATCTCAACTAACCCAGTTTGAGGATTAATACCAGAGAACACTAACCCAGCATCCTCTAAAATAGCCTTATACTGATTATTAAACTCATAACGATGACGGTGACGCTCCTTAACATTTACAGACTGATAAGCCTCAAATGCCTTAGTCCCTTCAGTTACTCTACAATCATATAACCCTAAACGTAAAGTACCTCCCATCTCAATCCCTTCATATTGATCTGGTAAATAATCAAATAAAGCATAAGCAGCTTTCTCATCAAACTCAGTCGAATTAGCTCCTTCTAATTTAGCAACATGACGAGCATACTCAATTGCAGCAATTTGCATCCCTAAACAAATTCCGAAATAAGGTACATTATTTTCACGAGCAAACTGACATGCTAAAATCTTACCTTCAACACCGCGATTTCCAAATCCACCAGGAACTAAAATACCATCAACATCAGCAAAGATTTCAGCAACAGACTCCTCAGTCACTTTCTCAGAATCTACCCATTTAATCTTAACCTTCTTACCATAATGATATCCGGCATGTTTTAACGCCTCAACCACTGATAAATAAGCATCTGGCAATGCTACATATTTACCAACTAACGCGATATTTACATCGCCTTCTAAATAACGCACAACATTAATTAACTCTTCCCATTCAGACATATCAGCCTCAGGAACCTCGATTCCGAAATGTTTACAAACATAATCATCTAACCCTTGAGCCTTTAAGTGCATTGGCACTTCATATAAAATTTCTGCATCAATACACTGTACAACAGCTTCCTTAGGAACATTACAGAATGAAGAAATCTTCTCTTTAACATGATCTTCAATATCAACTTCTGTACGTAAAACAATCACATCAGGTTGAATTCCTAAAGATAATAATTCTTTTACACTATGTTGCGTTGGCTTAGTTTTAATTTCACCTGCAACCTTTAAGAAAGGTACTAGAGTATTATGAATATATAAAGTATTATGATATCCAAAATCTTTACGGGCTTGTCTAATAGCCTCTAAAAAAGGTAAAGATTCAATATCACCAACTGTTCCACCAATCTCAGTAATAATAACATCTGCACCACTATCCTGTGCTGCAGCAAGTAGCTTAGACTTAATTTCATTAGTAATATGTGGAATTACTTGCACAGTTGCTCCTAAATACTCACCACGGCGCTCCTTTTCAATTACGTTTGAATAAACACGCCCTGTAGTAATATTTGAGTTTTGTGATAAATTTTCATCAATAAAACGCTCATAATGACCTAAATCTAAATCAGTCTCCGCTCCATCATCCGTTACAAATACTTCACCATGTTGGTATGGACTCATAGTTCCTGGATCAACATTAATATACGGATCAAATTTTTGCATAAAAACTTTTAAACCTCTATTTTTTAATAAACGCCCAAGAGAAGATGCCGTAATTCCTTTTCCTAAAGATGAAACAACTCCTCCTGTAACAAATATATATTTTGTCATATTAAAATCCTCCTGTACTCAATTTCCTACATAAAAAAAATAAGCCCTCCACTAGTGGAGAGCTATGCATCTATTTTTAAGGCTCTTGACTATATTATCAGAAAAAAAATAATAATACAACATTAAAAATAAAATATATCTAAATAATAATATATTCTAACTATAAAAATTCACGTAAAGATCATTGAAAGAAATGTTTTTTCTTCATTACTCTTCTGAATCCCTGTTCTTCATTTCCTGATTTTTCGCACAAAAAAAGCACTCTTTCGAGTGCACTATTCGCTATTGGAGCGGGTGAAGAGAATCGAACTCTCACAGTCAGCTTGGAAGGCTGAAGTTCTACCATTAAACTACACCCGCATTTCTTTGGCCCAGCAACGTCCTACTCTCGCACTTGCGTACTACCCTCGGCGCTAAGGAGCTTAACTTCTGTGTTCGGTATGGGAACAGGTGTGCCCTCCTTGCCATCGTCACTAGACCTTTTGGAGATTCTTTCGTTAATCTTCCAAAACTAGATATCTTCTTCAGTTTCTTTGGTTAAGTCCTCGATCGATTAGTATCAGTCCGCTCCATGTGTCACCACACTTCCACTTCTGACCTATCTACCTTGTCGTCTTCAAGGGATCTTACTTCTTTCGAATGGGAAATCTCATCTTGAGGGGGGCTTCACGCTTAGATGCTTTCAGCGTTTATCCCGTCCACACGTAGCTACCCAGCTATGCTCCTGGCAGAACAACTGGTACACCAGCGGTGTGTCCATCCCGGTCCTCTCGTACTAAGGACAGCTCCTCTCAAATTTCCTACGCCCACGACGGATAGGGACCGAACTGTCTCACGACGTTCTGAACCCAGCTCGCGTACCGCTTT
>OLQY01000426.1_pt1 | contig 50864 bp, 47 predicted proteins | sample 1672851 | NCBI WGS metagenome assembly OLQY01 (sample SAMEA3136730, study PRJEB25190) | human gut metagenome
GTCATGTCTTGCCAGAAGTCAACGCCAGTGATTTCCTTGATTGCATCAACCATGTGGATGCGTTTGAATGGTTCGTTGATCTTGATTTCAGTTCCTTGGTAGTTGATAGGTCCATCACCTTTAACCGCTTTAGCAGCGTGTTGGATGATACCTTCAGTCAAGTTCATGATATCGTGGAAGTCAGCGTAAGCTTGGTAAACTTCGATAGATGTGAACTCAGGGTTGTGAGTGGCATCCATACCTTCGTTACGGAAGATACGTCCGATTTCGTAAACACGTTCCATACCACCAACGATAAGACGTTTGAGGTGGAGCTCAGTCGCGATACGAAGTACCATGTCGATGTTTTGTGCATTGTGGTGAGTGATGAAAGGTTTAGCAGCAGCACCACCAGCTTCATTGTGAAGAACAGGTGTTTCGACTTCAAGGAAACCTTGAGCATCGAGGTAGCGACGGATTTCAGAAATGATTTTTGAACGTGTGACAAAGCGGTCAAAGCTTTCACGGTTAGAAATCAAATCGAGGTAACGTTTACGGTAGATGGTTTCAACGTCTGAAAGTCCGTGGAATTTCTCAGGCAATGGACGAAGGGCTTTAGACAAGTGCGTGATATGAGTAGCCTTGATAGAAAGTTCTCCCATATCTGTACGCATAATTTCACCTTCGACGCCGAGGAAGTCACCAAGGTCAGCTTTCTTGAAGATGTCGTAGTTTTCTTCACCGACAGCATCTTTACGTACGTAGATTTGGATTTGACCATCGCGGTCTTGGATGTGGGCGAAGCCAACTTTACCTTTGCCACGTTTAGTCATCAAACGACCTGCGATTGTAGCAGTTTCGTTGATTTCGTGCAATTCTTCTTTTGTTTTGTCAGCGTATTTTTCTTTTAATTGACCAGATGTAGCTGTGCGTTCGAATCGCTTACCAAAAGGATCGATTCCTTGTTCAGCCAAGGCCGCCATTTTTTCACGACGGACAATCTGTTGATCGTTCAATTCTTCCATGTGTTGATTTGACATGTTAGTCCTCCATAAAATAGTCGTAATTATTGTATCATAAATCACCTTCTAAAGATAGGACAAATGATTAAATGTCAGATAAATAAAGCTAGGATTTGTCTATTTTTAGGACAAATCGTTAACTAGCATTAATCTTTGATTAGAAAGTTATAGAATTTATTGACAAATATAATAAAAAGGGTGTACAATAGCAAAGTAAGTTTCGTATGATATAAGGAGGAAATACGATGAAAAAGAAAAATTATGTTAGTAAAGCCGTGATGCTTGGCGCTTTACTAGCACCTATTGGGATGCCTACGGTATCTGTGTTAGCAGATAGCTTTTATCAAAATCAAACGAGTGCTCACGCTGCTGATATTACAAACTGGATTGCCAGCACACCTGAACAAATTACAAATAATTTGACAACTCAGAATATCAATCCACAGCAGTTGGATGGTCAACAATACGTGATTCAATGGGGAGATACCTTGTGGGGAATCTCTCAAGCGACTGGAATTTCTATTGAAAAATTAGCCTACGATAATAATATTCAGAATATTGACCTTATCTTCGCAGGTGACGTCCTCATCTTGAAACGTGATGGTGATGTCCCAGCAGGTTACCATGTGACTGGTAATGGTTACCGTTGTGCACATTCTAAGATTGTTATCAACAACTATTATGGTGATAACAACCGAGTGATTATCAATAACAGCACTTTTGTCTCTGATGACCATTCTAAGAATACAGTGATTTACGCTCCAGATAATTCTGACAATAGCGTTTCATTCTCAAATAGCACAACTAACAATAACAACGATAAAGACAAAGATACTAAAGATTCTAAAGATGGCAAGGACTCATCTTCATCATCATCAGAATCTAAAGATGCTTCATCAAGTTCAACAAGTGGATCATCATCTTCTGCATCAAGCTCAACAGCGAGCAGTAGTGAAAGTAAAGCAAGTACAGAAAGTTCTAAGGAAAAAGAATTGACTGATGATGCTTTCCAAGACAAGGTTCAAGAAGAATTCTCAAATATTTATCGACAAAATCGTTCAGGTAGTTCTGCATGGACTTTCTTCTCACATGCAGATGATAAGACGGGTGTAAATGCTACTGCTAAGAAGGACACTGAAAGCAAAGCCCTTTACCTTCAAGGTGAAACACCTAAGGCTCAAGACATTGTAGATGGACCTAAAGATGGTGCCAAAACTGAAGCCAATGCCAAAGCCCTCGCTCAAAAGATTTACGACGCCCTTAACAGAGATAGTAAAATGTCAGATCTTATCAAGTCAAAATATGCCCAAATTCAAGTAAGTTATAAGGGTGATAAGTGGGCTTTCAACGTTGATGTTTACAAGGAAAAAGAAAGTTCATCATCAAGCACTGAGAAATCTTCAGAATCTAAGGCGTCATCAAGTGATGATTCTCAAACAGAAACACGCATGAGTTCAAGCTCATCAAGCCTTGAACGCTCATCATCAAGTTCTTCAAGCCACACTGAAACAGACTCAGAGGCAACTTTCTCTGACCTAACTGGTGACGAATAGAGAGGGGCAAGACATGTCAAAGAGAAATATCATTATTAGTGTTGTTCTTGCTTGTCTCTTGGTTACGGGAGCTGGATTTGGTGCTTTCTATTACTGGGGAACACACCATTTAGATAGTGTTGTACCTGGTAAGGTTTACCAATACTCAAGTACTCTAAACGGTGAGGTCAATAATCGTGTCATGTATGTAGCCTTCCAAGAAGGTGGGAACAAGGCGCTTGTGAGTCAGGATCGTACGACAGTGGTTAATGCTGCTAAGAGTCAGACTGATTTTGACAAGGCCTATAATGACCAAACAGCTAAGTGGGAATACAGTGTGACAAAAACAACATTGACTCTTGGTAAAAAAGAGGACGATCAATTGTCACAATGGCAGTACAACAAGGTCTTTGCTTATGGTGACCACTTCACATCAAAAGATTTCTATTACCAGATTGCCAAGGGTGGTCAGGGTGAAGTCAAACAAAAAATGACCTTCAAAGAAATTAAATAAGTGTCTGAATATGACAAGATCCATTAGGTTTGGGACAGTATGTTCCAAACCTTTTTCTATCTTCAAAACACGAATAATCTTTTCTTAAGTGGGGTCAAAAATTGAAAAGAAAGGGCAAAAACGGTATAATAAGACTGTTTGGGCAATTGCGTTCTGATAAACAACAGACGAGCAAGATTGCCACAAGACAGTTGACTTAAAGCTTACTTTTGCAAGACTGAAGATTAAATTAGGAGCTGACTAATATTGCAGTTTAGTTATTAGACCTCTTAATTTACCTAAGTCTCTGACAAGAGAATGATATAAGAAAGAACGGACAGATGATTACCTCTATTGTTTTTGACGTTGACGATACTATTTACGACCAACAGGCACCTTATCGTATTGCCATGGAAAAATGTTTCCCTGACTTTGATATGAGTCACATGAATCAAGCCTACATTCGTTTCCGCCACTATTCTGATGTTGGTTTTCCACGTGTAATGGCAGGTGAGTGGACAACCGAGTATTTCCGTTTTTGGCGCTGTAAAGAGACCCTTTTGGAGTTTGGCTACCGTGAAATTGATGAAGAAACGGGCAACCATTTCCAAGAGGTTTACGAGCATGAGTTGGAAAATATCACCATGCTTGATGAGATGCGCATGACCCTTGATTTCCTCAAGGAAAAAAATGTGCCTATGGGGATTATTACCAATGGACCAACAGAGCACCAACTTAAAAAGGTTAAGAAGTTGGGACTTTATGATTACGTTGATCCTAAGCGTGTCATCGTCAGTCAGGCGACAGGTTTCCAAAAGCCTGAGAAGGAAATCTTCAACCTCGCAGCTGAGCAATTTGACATGAATCCATCGACGACGCTCTATGTTGGAGATTCTTATGACAATGATGTCATGGGGGCCTTCAATGGTGGTTGGCATTCTATGTGGTTTAACCACCGTGGACGTAGCCTTAAACCAGGTACTAAGCCAGTCTTTGACTTGGAAATTGATAGTTTTGAGCAACTCTTTGGAGCGGTGAAAGTTCTTTTCGACCTTCCAAATAACAAATATATCTTTGATATCAATGATAATGAAAATCCAGTCCTTCAACTAGGTATCAATAATGGTCTTATGATGGCGGCTGAACGTCTTCTTGAGAGCAATATGAGTATTGATAAAGTGGTTATCCTTCTTCGTTTGAATGCGAACCAGGAAAAAATCCTTCGTATGAAATATGGAAGATAAGTAGAGCGGCCTCGTGTGGCCGTTTTATTTATAGAGAGGGAAGAAATAATGGCGGTGAAGTTCTTAAAGTAATAGCTTTAAGGGGCTTTTTGAGTGCAAAAAAGCGACCCTTAATCAGGATCGCTTGTCTTATGAAGTCAGTCGATGATTTAGCTAATCTTGTTTTGTTCATCCATATAAGATGTATCATTCCAACATTTAAGAGTGAAGTGCTCGAAATCATTGGTTTCGAGAATAGTGACAGAGGCATTGTCAAGACCTCCTGCCTTGCGAAGAAGACCCGGTTCAAAACCAAGGAGGGTACGGATAGAAGCTGTTAGGTTAGCTCCGTGACCGACGATGAGGACATTTTTAGCATTACTATCTTTAAGTGTTTTGACAAATTCGGCCACACGTTTGGTTGTCTGGTAAACAGATTCAGCTTGGAAGTCATTTGCACGGAAGTTGGCTAGGTTATGACGGAAGGCATCCATTTCTTTTGGATAGATGGCTTGAACGAGTGAAATTTTTTGCCCTTCCAATTTGCCAAGCTGCCATTCACGCAAAGCTTTAGTATAGGTAACTTTAGCTTTAGGTTTTTGAGACTCCATGATGAGCTCTGTAGTTTTTTTAGCACGTGGTAGGTCACTTGAGAAGACCAAGTCAAAATGAGTGTCACTGAGGTAGTGACCTAGCTCACGTACTTGTTCAATAGATTCTTTAAGTAAAGGCGAGTCTCCCTTGGCGCCTTGAAGTCGGCCTTCCAAGTTCCACTCAGTTTTACCGTGACGTACAAAATACAGTTTCATGATTACTCCTTAATATCAGCAAATTCAGCATTAACAAAATCAGCAAGTTCTTGACTATTGATACGGATAGAGCGCCCAATTTCACCTGCTGAGACAATAAGGAAGCCAGCTTCTTGGGCAGACTTGTCAATGTAGATAGGGAAATTGTGTTTTTGGCGAATTCCTACAGGGTTGTTAGCCCCATGAACATAGCCAGTTGTTTTTTGGAGATCCTTTTGTGGAATCATTTGAACTTTCTTATTCCCAGAAATTTTAGCTAATTTCTTTTCAGATAGATGCTCAGTGATGGGAACGATACCGATGACTGGTCCTGTCTTATCCCCTTTGAGAGCAAGGGTTTTATAAATACTCTCACGTGCCACACCTTCTGGAAGTTCACCTTCTAATCCATTGAAGTTTAAACTGTCATGGTCAATTTTAGCTTTATCAAGAATTTGGTCAACCAAGGTCTTCTTGACTTTGCTTTTCTTTGCCATTGTCATATCTCCTTTAACCTTATGCATTTCTACATCCATTATAACACAATCGTCTTAACACGCCTAAGCCAATTTTGACAAGAAAAAAACCAGTGTTCTAGGCACCGGTTTCTATTGACTACTAGATGAACTTGTCGAAGTAGTCTTCTTATTTTTAGTTGGTTTTTGCTTGATCTTACCAAAGAGTTTTTCAAAGGTTTTACGTTTGTTTTTCTCAGGATTGATTTGGTTAAGATCTAGGATATTGTCGAAACCAGGAAGGCTTCCTTGTGATGTATATTGGTGAAGGTCATAGTCGATTTCAGTATTTGGCAAAGCCTCATAATAACCAGAATCGGTACCATAGGCTGGAATCCAAACAGCATCGAAGTTTTTAGTTGAAACTTCTTGCTCAAGCATGAAATAAGCACCAATATAGAGACCAACTTTTTCAGCTCCAAGACGTTTGAGCTCAGCGAGAAAGGCTTGAACACCTTCTTCCATGTTAGACATGGTTTCCTCTTCAACGTCAATCCAGTAATAGGTAGGTTTGTATGGAGAAGCATTTTTGTAGAAAATACGAGCTTCTTCCTTCATCTCCTTTACAGAAGTACCTTGAGCGTAAGAGTAAACGGCAACTGGAACGTCACGTTTTTTGAGTTCTTTGATATGTGTTTTAAAAGATTTGTCGATCCCATTTGAACTAGCGGCATTACTATCCTTACTAATCTGTGATCCACCAAAGACGCGGACGATAGCACCAGAAATATGATTTGACAAGACATCGTAATCGATATCCTGAGGTAGTTGCCACCCCGAAAGGTCGATAATGGGATTGAGTATCAGCTCCTCGTCGGAACTGCTAGATGTACTACTGGTTGTTGTTTTTGGTTTAGTAGCAGAAGGAATAGCAGATTTCACGTTTTGAAGATGCGCCTGCTGTTTGGACGTATTGTGAATATTTGCAATAACTAATGCTAATCCTAAAAGAGCTAGAACCACGTAAACAACGATCGGTTTTATTCTTTTTCTCATTACTCCCATTCTACCTTAAATAGCGCAAAAATGCAAAATAGAGTGTTTGTAAATTCTGTGAGAGATATTAAAGTGACTGATTTTCAAAAAGCCTTTGTAGTGCTGACTTAGGCACATTTTATGAATAAGGGTGTTTTGCGCTGGTCTTGAATTAAGTGAATTTTTCATTTATTAAAGCAAGAAATTTAACTTAAAAGTCAGTTTCTTCCTTGAAACTAGCGCCACTAGTGGCATCAGACCAGGCGACAAGAGCTTGAGCAGAGTTATCCAGATAGGTCTTGAGAGGTTGCTTCAAATCATAAATGGTCTCCCAAAATCCTAGGACCTTTCCTTCGTTGTCGATAGCAGCTTGGTAGGTTTGGATAAGGACTTGATCAAAACTGTCTGTTGGAATCTGATAACTTCTTTCTTTGGTAGGAGAGGCTAGCACTTCAGACATAATCCAATCAGGCAGATTTTCATCCTCACGGGGAAAGAAACTACCGTCAGCGCCACCGTTGTCGTAGAGAAAGTTTCCTTGGGCATCATAGGCTGCTAATTTATAGGGCAGGTGATTCAGTAGAGTTTTTAAATCATTCATACCTTCATCATAGCTTCTTTCAGGAGAAATGGCAATGCTTTGGATTGAGAAGAATACTATCATAGGATAGTATCAGTTTGTCCGAGGAAAGTATTATCTCTTGGAGCAGTATCAGGGTATAATAAGGTAAAAGAAGACTCGAGGTGAGAACATGTCAAAACTTATTTTTCTAGATGTTGATGGGACGTTGGTGGATTATCATAACCGCATTCCTGAGTCAGCAATCAAGGCTATTCGTCAGGCCCGTGAAAAGGGGCATCTGGTCTATGTTTGTACCGGACGTAGCAAGGCAGAAATGCAACCGGAATTATGGGAAATTGGCTTAGATGGGATGATTGGTGGCAATGGCTCTTATGTAGAGCATCATGGCCAAGTCCTCATGCATCAGCTGATTTCCAAGGAAGATGCAGCAAAGATTGTGGATTGGCTGACAGAGCGCCATCTTGCCTTTTATCTGGAGAGCAATAATGGTCTCTTTGCTAGTCCTGATTTTCGGGAGCGGGCGCGTGAGACACTTAAGACTTACGCTATTCAAAAGGGGCAATCTGCAGAATCTGTTGAGGGTAAGGAACCAGAAGATTTCATTCATGGCCTCCAGTATGGTGGAGAACTCTATCGTGACGACCTAAACAAGGTCAGTTTCGTTTTGGATTCCTATCAGGATCACTTGGATTCCAAAGAAGCTTTTCCACAGCTTGAAGCCCATACTTGGGGAGGGCGAGGTGAAACAGCCTTGTTTGGTGACTTGGGTGTTAAGTATATTAACAAGGCCCATGCCATTGATGTTCTTTTGGAACATTTGGGGGCTAAGCGTTCGGATACCATTGCTTTCGGCGATGCCAAGATTGATATCCCTATGTTGGAATACTGTGAGGTTGGCGTTGCCATGGGAAATGGTGACCCAGAAATCTTGGCTATGGCAGACCTAGTTACAGACGATGTTGAAGCTGATGGCTTGTATAAGGCTTTTGATAAATTAGGCTTGTTGCAATAGAAAAAACTGAGTTACCTAGGTAACTCAGTTTATGTTTTATGCTGGTTTACGACCGATAAATTTTTTCAAGAGATATAAGAGATAGCCAACAGCGATATACCCAGCACTGATGACTAGGACATTTACCAAGACCTTGTTCCAACCAAATTTATTGACATTGATAAAGAAGTAGGCGAAGGGGCTATCTTTGGCACCTGGAATTGGGAGTTTTAGCACCAAGCCATTTAGAAGGGCAAAGGCAAAGTAAGACAGAGGGACCACGGACCAGTAAATTGGCTCACGTAGACGGTAGGCTTTCTTAGCATCGAAAATGAGGGTATCAAGCACCAATCCCCAAGGGACAATATAGTGGACCAAGAAGTTACGGAGGGTCCAGAATTTCTCAGGTTCTGTAATAGGTGCCAAGAGGATGTGATAGATGACTCCAGTGATGAGGATGGCCATAGTTACACCACCCTTGTAACGCAAGAGTTGGGTGTTAGTCGTCGCATCCCCTTTTTTAAAGTCATAGATGATAAAGAAAATCAAACTAGAGAAGACCAGGATATTGGACAAAACAGTGTAATAGAGCAACATACCCCAACCATCGTCATGGATTTGGATAGAGACTCCTACCAAACCACAGAGAGCTAGTAAGATACGGTAAAATCGTGAAATAGCCATAAGCTTCCTTTTCCTAATAAATAATCTCTCTTATCATATCACATTTTTCACTAACAATTTATTGAAAATTCTAGTAAAATCAAAGTAAGAAAAACTTTAAGGAGTAATGATGTCCCATTTAATCGATTATCTTGATAAGGTTAAGGATTTGCCTTTCGACCAAGAGCCTCTTAATATCTTGGATAAGGTTTGCATCAATGAAATTGGCTACCTGACTTATGAAAAATGGCTCTCAGCAAGTGATTTGAAGGAAACCATCAATTTACATGACTATGCTGAAGGGAAGGACTTAAATCCAGACTACAGCTTCATGGTGACTAAGGAACGGGTAGATTTGGCTGAAGCCATGGTCAGGTCTAGGCGTTTCGCTGGACTTAATCTAAGTGACTACTGTAGTGTCTTGGACAAGGAAGTGGAAAAGCAGTTTGCGGCTATGATTTTCAGCTTGCCTGAATTGGACTACCAGCAGATTGTCTTTCGTGGGACAGATGATAGCGTTATTGGTTGGAAGGAGGATTTTCAACTGACCTACAGTCGGGAAATTCCTGCGCATCGCTCAGCTATGGCCTTTCTGGAGAAGCACTTGCCAAACCTCAGTGGTCATATCGCTGTTTCTGGACACTCCAAGGGTGGCAATCTTGCCCTCTATTCGGCTGTTCAGAGTTCGACTGTCTTGCGTGAGCAAATAGCAGAGCTCTTGCTTCTTGATTCTCCGGGCTTGATGAAGCCCCTCTTAGAGAAGCCTTCTTACCAAGAGTTGAAAGCCAAGATGACGGTTATCAGACCTCAAGAATCAGTTGTGGGAGTCATGCTCTACTGGGACAAGGTCGCAAAGCTCGTAGCAGCAGATGGCATAGGCATCGCTCAACACAATGTCTTGCTTTGGCAGGTTGACTTGGAAACAAATGATTTTGTTTATGTGGACCAGCCGACAGACCTGAGTCAACGCTTAAAAGAGACCTTCCAAGAATGGATTGAGACCTTGCCTAATCAAGAACTCAAGCAGGTTTGTGACTTGTTCTTTGATACCATTCTTGATTCTGGAATTGAAAGTCTGGATGATATTGGTATCAAAACCCTTCCTAAGCTAGGTCAACTCTTGCAAGAATTCGGCAATCTCTCGGACCAACAAAAGAAGGTCCTTCAAGACGGTTTCAACCAGTTACTCTGGATATTTTGGAAGTCGGGAAATAAGAAATCTAGTCTGCCCAAGCTAGAACTTCCTGATTTTATCAAGAAGTTGAGTGAATTAACCAACAACGATTAGAGACAGCAGATTATAGAAGTGGAGAATTTTATGCCTAAAAACGTATTGATTACAGGAGCAACATCAGGAATTGGGGAAGCAACTGCGCGTGCCTTTGCCGAAGAAGGAGAAAATCTCATCCTAACAGGTCGCCGTGTGGAGCGCTTAGAAGCTCTAAAAGAAGAGCTCCAAGCAACCTATCCAAATCAAAAAGTTTGGACCTTTGCCCTGGATGTCACTGATATGGCCATGGTCAAGGATGTTTGCCAAGGCATTCTCAAAAGTGTAGGTCAAGTCCATGTCTTGGTCAATAATGCAGGTCTGGCACTAGGTCTAACAGTTTATCAAGACTATGAGGAGTGGGACATGCTGACCATGCTCGACACCAATGTCAAGGGCTTGATGATGGTGACACGTCAGATTTTGCCAAGCATGGTTGCCGCCAATGAGGGCCATATCATCAATATGGGCTCTACGGCGGGCATCTATGCCTACGCAGGGGCAGCCGTTTATTCAGCTACCAAGGCCGCAGTAAAAACTTTCAGCGATGGCTTGCGTATCGATACCATTGCTACAGATATCAAGGTGACGACCATTCAACCTGGTATCGTTGAGACAGACTTCTCTCAAGTTCGCTTTCACGGTGATAAGGACAAGGCAGCCAAGGTTTATCAAGGGTTAGAAGCCTTGCAAGCCCAAGATATTGCGGACGCAGTTCTCTACGTCACCAAGCAACCACGACGCGTCCAAATTTCGGACATGACTATCATGGCTAACCAACAAGCCACAGGGTTTACCATTCATAGAGAGGAAGACTAGGAGAAGCTTATGAAGAATCACACTAATCCAGCCATCGGCAGTAGCTGGGAAGACTTACAAACAAAACTCTTTAGCAAGGAAGAAATTGAAGCCAGTTACCAAAGAGTGGAAAAACTCATTCAGGAAAAGGTTCGTAAATAGATAATGAAAACACGGCACCAAGCTGTGTTTTTTTGTTCGAATTTTCCCAAAACTATGAAAGAAACTGTGAAAATGCTATAATGTAAGGGATTACGACAGTTTTGAGGTAACAAAATGAAGAAATTAATGAATAGAATCAATCAATTTAGAGATGATAGGGATTGGCGTAAATTTCATAATGAAAAGGATTTAGCTATCTCCATATCACTAGAAGCAAGTGAACTTCTTGAGTTGTTCCAATGGAAAAACTCAGAGGAAGTTGTAGAGAGCTCACTTAATGAAATTAAGGAAGAACTTGCTGATGTATTGATTTACTCTTTGATGATGGCAGATAATTTAAATTTGGATGTTGAGGATATTATAAAAGAAAAAATTGAAATAAATACAAAAAAATATCCTATAGAATTAAGTAAGGGTAACAATAAAAAATATACTGAATTGGAGAAATAATGGTTAAAGTAAAAAGTCCAATTGTAAGAGAAATAGAGTATGCAAGCGACTCTCTCGTAAATCTTAAAAATCAACTTAAATATAGTGAGCACAAAAATGAAAGAAAATTACTATTTGATTATCCGGTAGTTTACATTGTTAATGATGAAAACAAGAATCAATTTAGTGTATATGTTGGAGAAACAACTGATATAATTCGGAGAACTAGCCAACACTTAATTGATGATATAAAAAAAGACGATAGAGATGATTGGAGAGATTTTGCGACATCTTCTACAACGAAGATGTTTGTAATTGGTCACAATCATTTTAATAAGACGTTAACTCTAGATATAGAAAATCGTTTGATGCTTTATTTATCAAGTGTTGAAAATGTCAAAAGAGTACATAATAGAAAAGAAAATCCTCAAAATGAGTATTATACATCTGATGAGTTAGATTCAATTTTTCTTAAAATTTGGTATTCGTTAAGAAAGAGAAATAAGTATTTATTTCCTGCTGAGAGTATTGTTCGAAATTCAGCAATTTTCAAAGCATCTCCGTTTCATAAATTGACAGAAGAACAAATTGAAGCTAAAAATAGTATTATTAATAAAATAAGTGCCTCAATTAGTAAAAATGAAGAGGGGACACTTATTCTAGTTAAAGGAGAAGCAGGTGCAGGGAAGACGGTTTTAATGAGTTCTTTGGTAGATGATTTATTGAATTCTGATGATATTTCATTTATTAAAGATAATAATTACATTAATCTTATTGTAAACCATAACAACCAATTAAGTGTATATAAAGAAATTGAAAGAAAATTAAATTGGAATAGTGGTTCAAGCTTGGAAGTAGCGATGAAGCCTACTCAATTTTTAAACGCTTTGAGAAAAGAGAAAATCAAGGCTGGAGTAGTCATAGTTGACGAAGGGCATCTGCTTCTTACTGCGAAAAATCAAGCATATCTCGGCGGAAATCATTTAAAAGATTTATTAGCGCAGTCAAAAGTAGTTGTTTTGGTTTATGATGATAAACAAATTATGAATAAATCTCAAATGTGGACTGATAATACATTTTTAGAATTAGAACATGAGGCAAACCTAGAAGGAAATTTAATTCAATTACGTAATCAAATGAGAATAAAGGCTAATCCTGAAACTGTTAATTGGATTCGTAATATTATTGATGAAGGTGAAATTAAGGAATTAAAAAAAGACAATCAATATGATATTAAGTGTTTTGATTCTCCGTTGGAATTGCAAAATGCTATTAAATTAAAGGATAGTGATCAAAAATTAGGTATTTCTAGATTAGTGGCTACATATGATTGGCCATTTGTTGAAGAGAAAAAGAAACAGGCGACTCCGAAATGGTTTGTAGAGATTGATGATTGGAAAGCTCCTTGGAATCAACAATTAAAGGCAGATAAGAAATATGCAAAATTGTCTTGGATAGAACAACCTCAAACAATTAATGAAATAGGTTCTACGTTTACAGTTCAAGGATTTGACTTGAACTATGTTGGTGTTATTATCGGACCATCCGTGAAATATAGAAACGGCAAAATCGTATTTGATATTACTAAGAGTAAAAATAAAGGCGCTGTTCAAAACAGAAAACTTGAAACAGGTGAAATGATAAACTATGGAGAAACATTATTAAAAAATGAGTTAAATGTTTTGTTGACACGTGGCGTAAATGGCCTATACGTCTATGCAGTTGATGAAGAACTTCAAAAAGCATTAAAAAATGCGATAAAATAAGATAACTTACATATTCCAAAACTTTTTCCGAATAATAGAAGTAGAGGGGACAACCCTCTATTTTTAGTTGAGGAGATGTAAATGGAAAAAAGACATAAGCATGTCTCACCGACCTTGGATATTATGGCTAAGAAGATTTTTAGCCTGCCTGAGGTTACGGTGGCATTTATTCGAGATATTTTGGATTTGGATGTTGTGGATGCTCAGATTTTGGAGGGGACACAGCTTCATAAAAAGGACTTTGATGAGGATGAGCTCTTTTCAACCTCGGTGGATGTTCGAGCCAAGTTGAATGATGGAACCGAGGTTATCATTGAGATTCAGGTGCGTAAGCAGCATTATTTTCTCAATCGTTTTCATTATTATTTGGCTAACCAGCTGGTAGAAAATGTGCAACAATTACGCCAACAAGGGCAGACGCATAAGATGTATGAGCAGATGGAGCCGGTCTATGGTATTGCTATCTTGGAGAAGACCTTGTTGCCAGATGAGGAGTCCCCGATTAATACTTATTGGATGGCCAATAGTCGGACGGGGAGGCCTTTGAATGCTTACTATAAGGATGGGAAACAGCAGAACCTTCTTCAGATTGCCTTTTTAGAGTTGGATAAGTATAATAAAGATAAGCATATCAGGGATGAAGGGCGGCAGTGGCTAGAGTTCTTTGGAAATCTCCCATTTTCTAAGGAACCTAGTCAAGCGGTCACGCATGCCGATTCATTACTGGATTCATCCAGCTGGACACAGGAGGAAAAGGCGATGATTGATGAACGCATACGTATTCAAGAAAATTATGACATGACTATGGAAACAGCTATCGATGAAGCACGTGAAGAAGGCTTGGAACAAGGGTTAGAGCAAGGACTAGAGCGTGGACTTAAACAAGGGTTAGAACGAGGTCGTTATGAGGGACAACTAGAACTGATTCGTAAGATGCTGTCAAAAGGTCTGTCGTTAGAAGTAGTATCGGATGTGACTGGTTTATCGGTTGAAGAATTAGAGACATTGTTATCGTAAGAATCAGTTAGGAATAAACATTTATTTGAAAAGTCAGAGGCAGTTTTTGTCTCTTTTTTTATTTTTGGGTATTTAACATTTGTAATACTTAAACATTCGGAAAATAATACTTTGAATCGTAAAATTAAAAAAGACTGTCAAACGTTTGACATAAATCTGAGAAAACAGATTTAATACAATTTGATTGTTTTAGCCGATAAATCTTGCTAAATAAGCCTTTATGGAAGTTTAGAGTTTTCTCTTTCTTACACGTGAAAGAAATTACCTTTTTGTGCGACATTTTTAGACTATAATTTAGAAATGAATAACTGAACTTTCTAATATGACATTTTTGTTAAGGCCTTGTTAAAATGGATTACTTAGCCTTTTATTTTGTGTTCTCATGACTTATAATTTGTTTTGGTTTGTTTTGGATTAAAGAAACAACAGCATCATTAAGTACATCAAATATTTAAGAGTCTCTGTTTTTAGTTCGAGAATAGCTTAAAACTAAAATGGAGAGATTGTGAAAAAAAGTATCGGGAGAATTAACTTGTTTAGAGAAAGTAAAACAAAACCAAAGTACAGCATCCGAAAATATTCCATTGGGGCAGCATCGGCTTTGATTGGCTTCATGGCCCTTGCCAATGGGCAAGCAGTTCAGGCTGACGAGGCACAATCGATTAGTGACTTGACTGATGCTTCAAATCAAGCGCAGGCCCCTCAAGCGGTTTCAACAGCTCAGTTGGCGACTTCAGAGCTAGCATCAGAGAGTGTGCAAGCTTCTCAGCCTGCCAATATTATGCCGTCTCAACCTCAGGTAAGGACTGTTCAAGCAGCTGAGCAGACTCCGACCATCGATCAAGTGATTGAGACAGGCACCTCTCAAAATCAAGGAACGTCAGCAAATGTCTTAACCAATGCGACTGAGGGTCAAGGACAAGGCAAGGAGTATAACACAGATGCCTACGGTGCCAAAATGCCTTACACGACTCATGAAGCAGAAAATGCGACTATCGAAAATGGAGCTACAATCCAACAGTCAACTGACATGGAATCTACGGCCGTGGAAGCGACGAACCAAACTTATGTCGAGCTTCCTAAAAAAGATGCAGCAGTTACTTTCAATGTCACCGAGCCAGCCAATGCTTTGAATGTGCGTTATACAATACCTGATGGTGCATCAGGTCAGTTGGATGTGCAGGTTAATGGTTCAAGCGTTGGTAATCTTGATTTGTCATCTCACTCAGCATGGCAGTACCTTAAAGGTGACCACGAATATGATCAAGTCGTTGATGGATCAAGTGCACGCTTCCGTTTTGATGAGACACGTCTTCTCCTCAAGGACATCCAATTGAAATCTGGTGATAAGATTTCTTTGGTTAAGAAGAAAGATGACAATGTCCCTTATGGTATTGATTTTATTGAGCTAGAACAGGCTCCAGCGCCAGTTGCCCAAGGTGAAAATAGCATCAGTATTGTGGATAAGGGTGCATCTGCCAATGATGATAGTGATGACACAGCTGCCCTACTTGCGGCTGTTGAGGAAGCTAAAGCTAGCGGAAAATCTGTCTATATTCCAGAGGGACGTTTCAATTTCGACAAACAAGTTAATATCGAAGCTGATAATCTAAAAATTTCAGGTGCTGGTGTTTGGCATACACAACTGCACTTTACAAGTGATAAACGCTATGGTGGTGGAATTGTCTTCGGTCATAATAGTAATGGCATTGAGTTGAGCAATCTTTACATGGATTCTAACTTGACGTCTCGTTATAATGAGGATGCGCAGTACAAGGCTATTTCGGGAACACTTGGTAAGGATTCGAAAATTCACGACATCTGGGTTCAGCATTTTGAAGTCGGTATGTGGATTGGAGACTACGACCAGACGGGAAATATGAAGTATACGGACGGTCTTGTCGTTGAAAATGCTCGTATCCGTAATAACTTAGCTGATGGTATTAACTTTGCCCAAGGGACCAAGAATTCAACAGTTAAAAACTCTAATATCCGTGGGAATGGTGATGATGGTTTAGCCATCTGGTCAAGTATTTCAGATGGTACAAATGCCGCGGCTGAGGAAAATAATAAATTCCTCAACAACACCATTGAATCAGGCTGGCGTGCGGCTGGTATCGGTATTTTTGGTGGTAAGGGGCATGAAATTTCAGGAAACCTCATCAAGGACGTCTTTGCTGGAGCAGGTATCCGTGTAAACACAGTCTTTGCAGGCCACAATTTTGACCTCAATGATTCTGGAATTAAGATTCATGACAATACCATTCTACGTTCAGGGACAACTAATGACCTCTATAACCTCCATCGTGGTGCTATTGATTTCCAACAAGTTCGTGGAACAATCAAGAATGTCGATGTTTACGATAATAAACTATTGAATACCTTGGCTGATCCAGTGATTACCAAAAACTTTGAGATGGGTGACAATGGTAATGGAGAAATCCGTTTATCTAATAATACGATTGACAATAAGGCGACGATTGTTGGGGTTGTCTCAGCAGTTTCTCCAACAAAACCTGAACCAAAGCCTGTCAATAATCCAGTCTCTGAGACTTCAGTTTCCGAAACGCCAAAGAGTGAGGAAAGTTCATCAGCCCCAGTTTCCGAACCATCAAACAGTGAAGTAGCTTCCGAGACTTCAGTTTCAGAAACACCAAAGAGTGAAGCAGGTTCAAGCACCCCAGTTTCAGAAGCATCAAACAGTGAAGTGGTATCCGAGACATCAGCATCAGAAACACCAAAGAGTGAGGAAAGTTCAAGCACTCCAGTTTCTGAAGTATCAACTAGTGAAGTAGTTTCTGAGACATCAGCATCAGAAACACCAAAGAGTGAGGCCGGCTCAAGCACTCCAGTTTCTGAAGCATCAACTAGTGAAGTGATCTCAGAGACTTCAGTTTCAGGAACACCAAAGAGTGCGGAAAGTTCATCAGCCCCAGTTTCCGAAGTATCTAACAGTGAATTGGTTTCTGAAAATTCAGCATCAGAAACACCAAAGAGTGAGGAAAGTTCATCAGCCCCAGTTTCCGAGACTTCTAACAGTGAAGTAATCTCAGAGACTTCAGTTTCAGAAACACCAAAGAGTGAGGTAGGTTCAAGCACTCCAGTTTCCGAAGCATCAACTAGTGAAGTAGTTTCTGAGACTTCAACATCAGAAACACCAAAGAGTGAGGCAAGCTCAACTGCTCCAGCCTCTGAGTCACCAAAGAATGAGGAAACTTCGGTAGCTTCATCTACTAGTCAGGTTGACGTAGCAATTACTTCTGACAGCCCAGAGAAATCTCCAACTTCAGAAAGTACACAAAAGGATCCGATTAGCGAGGTTTCTTCAGAAGTTATTGAAAAAGGTTCAACAAGTCAGGTCGATGTCAAACTTTCTGAAGCTCCAACAACAGCACGTACATCTGAAGTTGTCAGCATCTCGCCAAATAGTCAAGTCGCTTATAACAATGACCTAAAAATCTCTGTAACAAGCAGTCAGCTCGCCTCAGAAGCTATTCGCTTTAATTCTCTTTTGAATGAGAAGTCTGTGGATGTGATTGCAAGTAAAGTCATGGCGGTTATGGCCTATGAAACATTAGCTTCAGAAGTGGCATCACTTACAAGCTCTGAAGGTGTTGCCAAAGAGATTAGCAGTGATTTGTCAGAATTGGCGGAAAGCAAGAAGGATGACACACCTAAGAATGTCGCTCGTATTGATAAAGCAACTGAGGCAAAACAGGTGGCCAAGAGTTCTGAAAGCCAAGCTAGCACTTCAAAAGAAAAAGGTAAGTCTAATACGACAACGGTCTTCCTACTTGTCGGAGTTGCTGCAGCACTAAGTATATCTACAGTTTATCTTACAAAACAAGGTAAAAAAGCAGGTAAGTAATAGATAAGAAGCATCCATTAAATTGGGTGTTTTTGTTTTTAAGCAAGATCTAAGATACCTAATGTCATTATTCTTTATTTTTAATCATCCACTTTGATTTGGTTCTGTATAATTAAAGTGATAAGAAAAATTAAGGAGTTAAGATGATGAAAGAAAAAAGAAATAGTAGGATTTGTTTATTTGCTCTCCTTGTTTTAGTATTTACTTTAGGATTCGGATTTTCATTAGATACTAGCAAACAATCTTTGGCTGTGAGCTCTCAAGTGGTTCAAGCGGATGAGAACAATGGTATCTTGGCTTTTAATGGTCAAAAGCAGTTTGTCATGGAGGAGAAGGACCAGCTAGGACGTGCCCGCAGTGCTCATATACAGTTACAAGATAAGGACGAGCCGAAGAATAAGCGTCCCGGTAAAATAAAATATGATCCTGTAGGATGGCATAACTATAAGTTTTATTATGGGGACGGTAAATCAAAATCTTGGCTAATGAATCGAGGGCATTTGATTGGCTATCAGTTTTCTGGTGTCAATGACGAGGGCAAGAATTTAGTACCTATGACTGCCTGGTTGAATTCTGGAAATTATAAAGGAACCGACGAAGGTAATCAGTCAGGTATGCTTTATTATGAGAATCGCTTGGATAACTGGCTGGCACTCCACCCTAACTATTGGTTAGATTATAAGGTAACAGCTATCTACAGTGGAGACGAGTTGTTGCCTCGTCAAGTGGAACTTCAGTATGTTGGTATCGATAGTTCTGGAAATCTCTTGGAAATTAAACTTGGTGGAGATAAGGAGACTCTTGATAGTCAGGGAGTTACACATGTTGTCTTAGATAATCAATCACCAAATGCAGAAATCAATTATGCAGATGGGACAGCAACAAATACGGTAACTGAATTTACTGAAGCACCATCTGAGCCTAGTTCTGAGAGTTCACAGGTGACTGAACAACCAAGTTCTGAACCAGAGCCTGTGCAACCTATACAAGAAGAGAATAGAACAGTTTATGTGGCGCGTCATGGAACAGCAGATGTTTATTGGTATGACATCAATAGTATGCCTAGCAACACCAACAAAGCCAATGTCGTTACTATGACAGAAGCAGATGCCCTAGCCCAAGGCAAACGACACACGTCTAAAGAGTAATAAAAAAAAGCTGGACAAGATGTCCAGTTTTTTTGTAAAACGACTCACATTTTACCACTTTCATCTGAAAATTTGATATACTGAGACTATCAAAATACTTGTAAGAGAAGTCGTACCGACTCTTTTTAAGTATAAGAAAGGAAACTAAATATGATTTGGATTATTATTGCCATTATTGTTGTTCTTGTGATTTTTGTAATTACAAGTTATAACGGCTTGGTTAAAAGCCGTATGCAAACCAAGGAGGCATGGAGTCAAATTGATGTTCAATTGAAACGTCGTAATGATCTCCTTCCTAACTTGATTGAAACAGTTAAAGGTTACGCTAAATATGAAGGTTCAACGCTTGAAAAAGTAGCAGAACTTCGTAATCAAGTTGCAGCTGCGACTTCTCCTGCAGAAGCTATGCGTGCCAGTGATGAATTGACTCGTCAGGTTTCTGGAATCTTTGCGGTAGCTGAAAGTTACCCTGATCTTAAGGCTAGTGCAAACTTCAGCCAACTTCAAGAAGAGTTGACGAACACTGAAAATAAAATTGCCTATTCACGTCAACTTTATAACAGTGTGACAAGTAACTACAATGTGAAATTGGAAACTTTCCCAAGCAATGTTATTGCTAAAATGTTTAGCTTTAAGGCTGCTGAATTCCTTGAAACACCAGAAGAAGAAAAAGCTGTTCCTAAGGTTGATTTCAGTGGACTAGGTAACTAATATGTTATTTGATCAGATTGCTCGAAATAAGAGAAAGACTTGGCTTTTGCTCCTGGTCTTTTTCCTCTTGTTGGGCCTTGTTGGTTACGGTGTCGGCTATCTTTGGTTAGGTTCAGGCTTCGGTGGTCTGATTCTTGCTCTAGTTATCGGTTTTATCTATGCCGTTACCATGATTTTCCAATCAACCAATGTCGTTATGGCTATGAATGGTGCACGAGAGGTTGACGAACAAACCGCTCCGAACCTCTATCATGTTGTTGAGGATATGGCTATGGTGGCACAAATACCGATGCCACGTGTCTTTATTGTCGATGATCCTTCAATGAATGCTTTTGCGACGGGATCTAGCCCTAAAAATGCTGCGGTGGCTGCTACGACAGGTCTTCTTGCGGTTATGAATCGTGAGGAACTTGAAGGGGTCATAGGGCACGAAGTCAGCCATATTCGTAACTATGACATCCGTATCTCGACTATTGCAGTTGCCTTGGCATCTGCTATCACCATGCTAGCTGGTATGGCCCGCAATATGATGTTCTGGGGTGGAGGCCGTCGTAGAAATGATGATGACCGTAATGGAAGTAGCGGTTTGGAAATTATTCTTCTCATTATTTCTTTGATTGCCATTATTCTGGCGCCTTTGGCAGCTACCCTGGTTCAGTTGGCTATTTCACGCCAGCGTGAATTTTTAGCTGATGCTTCTAGCGTCGAATTGACACGTAACCCACAAGGTATGATTAACGCTCTGCTCAAACTTGATAATAGTGCGCCAATGCAACATCACGTGGATGATGCTAGCGCAGCCCTCTTTATCAATGACCCTAAAAAGGAATCTGGTTTGCAGAAGCTCTTTTATACTCACCCACCAATTTCAGAACGGGTGGAACGCTTGAAACAAATGTAAAAAAAGTGAGACTGATGACACTTCTAAGGGTGTCTATCAGCCTCGCTTTTTTAGTTTGATTCAATATAAAGGTTGCTAGCAACAGTTTCTGGAATTTGAATTTCTTTTCCATCAATATTCAGGCGGTATAGTAGTGTAAAAGGGTCAAAGCCTTTCAAGGTAAAAGTTACTCCAATTTTAAGACCGACAGTTTCCAAATAATGGAGTAGATCAATTTGATCCTGAACTCGACGAAGTACATAGTCTCCAGGAGTTAGGTCTTGTGTAAAAGTCTGGTTGTAGATTTCCTCTATGAGCTGACCTGACTTGGGGATTTGCCCACCGTGTGGACAGGTTTGAGGGTAATTGAGTAGGCGGTCAAGCGCATCGATGAAGTGATCAGAGACAGTATGCTCTAAAATTTCAGCCTCTTGATGAATTTGATCACAAGTGTATTGCAAGTGGTCCACCAAAAAGACTTCAATGAGGCGATGTTTCCGATAGAGTTCAGCGACATTGATTTTACCAGTTTTCGTTAGAAGATAGCCCTTGACTTTGTCTTTGATGATGAGGTCTTCTGAAATCAATTTCTTAATCATTTCCGTCACAGCGGGTGGAGACACCTGCATACGGTTTGCGATTTCCTTATTGCTTATTTTGCCTTCTTCAGTACCAATCTCATAGATACATTTGAGGTAGTCTTCTTTGTTAGGTGTCATTTCTCTTCCTTTGAAAATAGTCTCACCTTAGTATAACAGATTTATCATAAGAATACAGAATGTTTCTTAGATAAGATTTTTACTGATTCAAGCCTTGGGTGATTTTATCCAGATTATATTTCATCATGTTGTAGTAGCTGTCACCGTTTTGCCCTTTTTCAGCAATAGAATCTGTAAAGATCTTTGCATAGATAGGAATATTGGTATCCTTAGATACTGTTTTCATAGGGCGTTCATCGACACTAGATTCGACAAAGAGAGCTGGTACCTTTGTTTGACGTAGTTTTTCCACGAGTGTTTTGATTTGGTCTGGTGTGCCTTCTTCTTCTGTATTGATTTCCCAGATGTAGGCAGATGGTACGCCATAGGCTTTTGAGAAGTATTTGAAGCATCCTTCACTAGTGACAATCAGTTTTTTCTCATCGGGAATCTTGTTAAATGTTTCTTTAGCTTCTTGGTCCAGTTTACTAAGTTTGTCAGTATAGGATTTTAGATTCTTTTCGTAGTAGGTCTTGTTTTTAGGGTCCTTAGCAATCAGTTGCTTGGCAATATTTTGAGCATAAATAATCCCATTTTCCAGATTAAGCCAAGCGTGGGGATCTTCCTTACCTTTTTCTGATTGACCTTCAAGGTAAATTACCTTAACACCATCACTAACTGCAAAATAATCTTTATTTTCTGTCTTATGAGCATTCTTGACTAACTTAGTAAACCAAGCATTTCCACCAGTTTCTAAATTGATACCGTTGTAAAAAATCAAGTCTGCTTGCGATGTCTTCTTTACATCATCAGGAAGGGGTTCGTATTCGTGAGGATCCTTACCAACGGGGACAATACTGTGGAGAGTGATTTTATCTCCGGCAATATTTTTGGTGATATCAGCAATAATGGAATTGGTCGTAACGACTCGTAATTTATCCTTGTTACTGCCTTGTTTATTGGTACAAGCTGTTAGAGTAACTACCGCTAAAAGTAGTAGTACTATTGTTGATAGTATTTTTTTCATATTATTTTCATCCTATTTTTTATTGTTTAGAAGTTTTATTCATGCCACTTTGTTTTGGGACGATGAAAAAGCTGATGAGAAAGAGTAGAGCAGACGTTAATACAATGCTCGAACCAGCTGCAATATTAAAACTATAGCCGATAAAAAGACCTAGAACAGATGCCAGAGCCCCCAATCCTGATGAGAGAAGAATCATTGTTTTTAGGCTATGAACATAAAGGTAGGCAGTGGCAGCCGGTGTAATTAAAAGTGCCACAATAAGAATAGTGCCAACACTCTGCATGGCAGTTACAGAAACCAAAGTTAGAATAACCATAAGTAAGTAGTGGTAGAAGGTGACCTTAACTCCCATAGACTTGGCCAAAATTGGATCAAAGGATGTTAGGAGTAGAGGGCGAAAGAAGATTGTAATAGTTGCTAGTACGAGAAGTGAAACGATAATCGTTATCCACATATCCATGTCTTGTACAGCTAGAATATTCCCGAAGAGAATATGAAAGAGATCTGTGGAACTATTAGCAACACCGATGAGAATAATACCGAGAGCTAGAAAGCTCGAAAAGGTAATCCCAATTGCCGTGTCACTCTTAATAATGGAATTGCTTTTGATATAGGTAATCATTGTAGAAGCTAAAAGTCCAAAGATGATAGCTCCTATGAAAAAGTTAATACCCAAGATAAAGGAAATGGCTACCCCAGGTAGAACCGCATGTGAAATTGCATCACCCATAAGTGACATACCTCTTAGAATAATAAAACAACCAACAGCACCCCCGACAATTCCAATAACTAAAGCCGTTATAAGAGCATTTTGTAAGAAGTGGAAATTTAGCAAACCATCAATAAATTCAGAAATCATTTGCATCTCCTTTATAAAATAAACTGTTACCGTAGGTTTTACGGAGATTATCCTCATTAAAAACAAGATTAGTAGGCCCACTAGCAATCAGTTTACGATTTAGGAGGATAACTTGGTCAAAATAATGAGGAACTTTGCTCAAATCATGGTGGACAATAAGAATAAGCTTACCTTTGTCCCTAAGTTCTCTCAAGGTGTTCATGATAATATCTTCGCTAACAGAGTCAATCCCTACAAAGGGTTCATCTAATAAAATAATATCAGCCTCTTGTACAAGACAACGAGCGATTAGAACACGTTGAAATTGGCCTCCTGATAATTGGCTTATTTGTCGATGGGCCAAATCATTTAGACCAAGTAGTGTTAAAGCATCTGTGACCTTAGACCAATCACTCTTAGATAGACGTTTAAAGACCTTGGTTTTGGGATAGAGTCCTAGAGAGATGCACTCTCTGACAGTAATCGGAAAGTTAAAATCAATATCAGCCTTCTGTGCAACATAGGAAATACGATTCAATTGCTGACGAATAGGTTGTTTATTGAAAAGGATTTTTCCAGAGTGAGGAATAATACCAATTAACGCTTTAATTAGAGTTGATTTACCAGCACCATTTGGTCCAATAATCCCAGTAATACTAGGTCCCTCCAAGTTTAAGGTGATATTATCCAGAGCTAATGTCTGTTGGTAAGACACATTAATATTTTCAATTTGAATCATTAGCTACCTCCTTGAGTTTAATATACTTTAAAATAAAAATTAAGTCAAGCTAACTTTTATAATTAATTGAACTTAATTATTTACTGTTATCAAGATGACAGAGGATAGTGAATGAGAGAACACTTTTTATATCAAATATTCAGCCTGCTCAAACTGTTTGATATTTGGGAGAGGCTACAAGGAACAATATTTTCTTCAATCTGTACGATCTTACTCTGTATTTCAAGAAATCTTTAGTTTTTATTTTGAAAAACTAGTCATATTTCCTTATTTCTGGCATAATAGATGTATGAAACTAACGATTCAACGAATGGCTCGGATAGCCATTCTGTCAGCTCTGGCAGTAGGATTACGGTCAGCATTTATAGGATTGCCAAATATTCAGCCTATTACAGCTATGTTTTTTGTGGCTGTTCTTTATTTGGGCTTGGTAGATGGTCTCTTGATTATGGCTTTAACCATGGCCATCTCAGGATTCATCTTTGGCTTTGGTCCCTGGGTCTTTAATCAGATTCTGGCTTTCGGAGTATTGATGGCTCTTTGGAGTTTGATTGCACCTAGGTTGTCACTTGTTTGGCAGATTGCTTTGGTAACTCTTTTGTCCTTTCTCTACGGAGTTCTCATGGATTACAGTTATGGCCTCCTATTTAAGAGTGGTCTTACCTTTGTTATCTCTGGTCTTCTTTACGACACCTATCATGCAGTATCGACGCTTCTATTCTATCCATTCATCCAGTCTATTTTTAGGAGGTTTTTGAAATGAAAAAAATAGCGACATATATTTTTCTTGCTTTATCACTTGTTACTCTAGCAGCCTGTGGAAAAAATGAGGCAGCTAAACTTACTAGCAGCACAAATAATCATCAGTCTAAGGTTCAAGGTCAAGTGACTTTGATTTTGAAAACAGATAAGGAAAGTAAGAAAAAATCAGTAGAAATCCAAAAAGGTGATACAGTGCTTGATGTATTGGAAGAGGTATATCCTGTTCAAGAAAACGATGGCTTCATCACTGAGATTGATGGTATTTCTCAAGATAAAGATAAGGGGATCTATTGGATGTTTGATGTCAATGGTAAACTTGGTGAAAAAGCAGCCAACCAACTTAAGGTTGAAGATGGTGATGAAATCAAATTCTATCAAGAAAAGTATAATTAAGATTCTGAACTCTGTTTCAGAGTCTTTTTTAATAAAGTTCGGAAATAGCCTTGAAAATTTATTTGAAAAAGTCGGAAAATTGCAAAATAACTGACGATTTAAAGGAAAATAGTTTACTTTTGTTTTAAAAGTGATATGATAAGAGGGTACTACATAAAGTAAGGAGAATAAGGTTTGGCTTTTAACAAATTGGAAAGCAGTAACAACCAGGAAATCATCTCTGAAGAAGTTGGTATCTTGAAAGAATTGTTGGATGATGCAACACGAGGCATGGCTGGAGAGCAAGGTCTCACAACTATCCAACATTTGGTTGAACTTTATGATGAAGGTGACTATGTGGCCCTTACACAAGCCATTTCAGAAATGACAAATGACGATATGGTCGTTGCATCACGTTATTTCTCTTTGTTACCTCTTTTGATTAATATCTCTGAAGACGTGGATTTGGCTTATGAAGTCAACCACAAGAACAATATTGATGAATCTTATCTAGGTAAGTTGTCTGAAACCTTTGATGTTGTCGCTGAAAGTGAAAATGCACGTGACATTCTTGAACATGTCAATGTCGTGCCAGTATTGACAGCCCACCCAACTCAGGTTCAACGTAAAACCATGCTTGAATTGACTAACCACATTCACGAACTTCTCCGTAAGCATCGTGATGTTAAGGCTGGTCTTATCAACAAGGATAAATGGTATGCAGATTTGCGTCGTTATGTAGAAATCATGATGCAAACAGATATCATTCGTGAGAAAAAACTTAAGGTTAAAAACGAAATCACTAACGTTATGGAGTATTATAACTCCTCATTGATTAAGGCGATTACGAACTTATCGCATGAATTCAAACGTTTAGCGGTTGAAAAAGGTATCAAACTTGACAATCCAACACCTATTACTATGGGGATGTGGATTGGTGGTGACCGTGACGGGAACCCATTTGTAACAGCAGAAACTCTTAAACTTTCTGCAACAGTACAAAGTGAAGTTATCCTCAATTACTATATCGAAAAAGTTGATAATCTTTACCGTTCATTCTCCCTTTCATCACGCTTGACTAAGGTTTCAGATACAGTAGCAGAGATGGCGAAACATTCTCCAGATACATCTGTTTATCGTGAAAATGAACCTTACCGTCGTGCTTTCAGTTACATCCAGTCTAAGTTGATTCAGACACTTCTTTTCTTTAAAGAAGGAAACTTTAGCAAGGAAAGAGTTGCCAAACGTCTTTCTGAAAATGTTCGTCTAGGCTCAGCTTCAACGGGTGAAGTAGTAGCTGATTACGTGCAACAACGTCTCAGCCAAAGTCTTCAAGCTGTCTCACAACAAACGACTGAATTTTATGAAACAGCTGAGGATTTCCATGATGATCTTTTGGCAATCAAAAATTCACTTCTTGAAAACGACGATGCTGTCTTAATTTCAGGTGATTTTGAAGAGCTTCTCCAAGCTGTAGAAGTCTTTGGTTTCTATCTTGCTACAATCGATATGCGTCAGGATTCAAGCGTTCATGAAACTTGTGTGGCAGAATTGCTTAAGTCTGCTAATATTGTTGATAACTATAGTGAATTGACTGAGGTTGAAAAGGTTGCGGTTCTTCTCAAAGAATTGCAAGAAGATCCTCGTACTTTGTCATCAACTAATGTGCCTAAGTCAGAAATTCTTGAAAAAGAATTGGCAATCTTCCGTACAGCTCGTCTCTTGAAAGACTATATTGGTGAAGATGTCATCAAACAACATATCATTTCTCACACTGAGAGCGTTTCTGATATGTTTGAGTTGGCTATCCTTCTTAAAGAAGTTGGCTTGGTTGATACAGAACGTGCGCGTGTCCAAATCGTTCCACTTTTTGAAACTATCGAAGACTTGGAAAACTCTAATGATATCATGAAACAATACCTTGGTTATGATATCGTTAAACGTTGGATTAAGAATAGCAATAACTACCAAGAAATCATGTTGGGTTACTCAGACTCTAACAAAGATGGTGGTTACTTGTCTTCAGGTTGGACACTCTACAAAGCTCAAAACGAATTGACTAAGATTGGTGAAGAGCGTGGTATTAAGATTACCTTCTTCCATGGTCGTGGTGGTACTGTCGGTCGTGGTGGTGGCCCATCATACGATGCCATTACGTCTCAACCGTTTGGTACCATTAAAGATCGTATCCGTTTGACTGAACAAGGTGAAGTTATCGGTAATAAATATGGTAATAAGGATGCTGCCTACTACAATCTTGAAATGCTTGTTTCAGCTGCTCTTGACCGTATGGTGACACGTCAAATTGCCGATCCAGAAGAATTGGTTGATTTCCGTGAGGTTATGGACGGAATTGTTCACGATTCAAATGTTATTTATCGTGACCTTGTCTTTGGAAATGAACATTTCTACGATTACTTCTTTGAAGCTAGTCCTATCAAAGAAGTGTCAAGTTTGAATATTGGTTCTCGTCCAGCTGCTCGTAAGACTATTACTGAAATTTCTGGTCTTCGTGCGATTCCTTGGGTATTCTCATGGTCACAAAATCGTATCATGTTCCCAGGTTGGTATGGTGTGGGTTCTGCCTTTAATCGCTTTATCCAAGCTGAAGAAGGCAACCTCGAGAAACTTCAACATATGTTTGAAACATGGCCATTCTTCCGTTCACTTTTGTCAAACGTAGACATGGTGCTTTCAAAATCAGATATGAATATCGCCTTCCACTATGCACAATTGGCAGAGAGTGAAGAAGTTCGTAGTGTCTTCAATATTATTTTGGATGAGTGGCAGTTGACTAAAGATGTCATTCTTGCGATTGAAAAACATGATGGCTTCCTAGATGAGAGTCCGTCACTTAAAGCAAGTTTGGACTTCCGTTTGCCATACTTCAATGTCTTGAACTACATCCAAATTGAATTGATTAAACGTCTTCGTAACAATGATTTGACCGATGACGAAATTAGCCTTATTCACATTACCATCAATGGTATTGCAACAGGTCTTCGTAACTCTGGTTAATCAAGTAAAGTTCATCACTTTAGTGGTGGGCTTTTTGTTATGGGAAAATTTCTGTTATAATAGGACCATGATTGCTATGGAAACGATTGAAAATCTGTCCAAAGAAAAGCTTCCCATGATAACTGTCTTGGCTGGTGAGGATTTAGGGCAGTATAGTCAAGCTAAAGAAAAATTTTTAAAACAAATTGGTTTTGATCCTAGTGACTTAACCTATTCTTATTTTGATATGTCAGAGACTGATTATCAAGATGCTGAGCTCGATATAGAAAGTATGCCTTTTTTTGCCGATGAGAAGGTGGTCATTTTTGATCATTTCGCAGATATGACTACTGCTAAAAAGTCGTATCTGGATGAGAAAGAGTTGAAGCGTCTTGAAAATTATCTTGAGTCTCCTGTTGAAACAACTCGTCTTGTCTTAATGTCTGCAGGAAAGCTAGATGGAAAGCGTCGTTTAGTCAAACTTCTCAAACGTGATGCCATGGTGCTTGAAGCTAGTCCTTTAAAAGATGCAGAACTTAGAACCTATTTTCAAAAGCAGGCGCATCAAGAGGGGCTTACTTTTGATACAGGAGTTTTTGAGGAACTTTTGATCAAGTCGAATTTTGATTTTTCAGATGTTCAAAAAAACTTAGCTTTTCTAAAGGGATATAAAACGGAAGGAAATATCTCATCGCAAGATATTGCTGATGCCATTCCTAAAAGTTTGCAAGATAACATTTTTGATATGACGAAACTTCTGTTGCGAGGACAGATTCAGAGCGTTCGTGAATTGGTTCATGATTTACGGCTGCAGGGTGAAGATGAGATTAAGTTGATTGCTGTTATGTTGGGACAGTTTCGAACCTATTTACAGGTTAAACTTTTATCTGCTCAAGGTAAAAGTGAGCAGCAAATTGTTTCAAGTCTCTCAGATTATCTAGGGCGTAAAGTTAATCAGTTTCAGGTTCGTTTCGCACTGAGAGATAGCCGTTCCTTATCAGTAGCATTCTTAAAGATGACGATTAAGATTTTAGTAGAGACAGATTACCAGATAAAAACAGGAACTTTAGATAAAGACTACTTGTTTGATTTAGCACTTTTAAAAATTCTATCAAACCTCTAGAGGTTTAGAGTTTTCTATGATTTTGTAAGCAAAATTTTTGAAAGCTCTACCACTTTGCGGTAAAATGAAGAAAAAATGAAAAGAGGACCTTTACTATGGCAATTATTCTTCCAGACCTTCCTTACGCATATGATGCTTTGGAACCATACATTGATGCTGAAACAATGACTCTTCACCACGATAAACACCATGCAACTTATGTAGCAAATGCTAATGCTGCTCTTGAAAAACACCCAGAAATTGGTGAAGACCTTGAAGCACTTTTGGCTGATGTGGAACAAATCCCAGCTGATATTCGTCAAGCACTTATTAATAATGGTGGTGGACACCTTAACCACGCACTTTTCTGGGAACTTTTGTCTCCTGAAAAACAAGAACCAACTGCTGAAGTAGCAGCTGCTATTAACGAAGCTTTCGGCTCATTTGAAGCCTTCCAAGAAGCTTTCACAGTAGCAGCAACAACTCGTTTTGGTTCAGGTTGGGCATGGCTTGTTGTTAACGCTGAAGGTAAGCTTGAAGTCGTTTCAACTGCTAACCAAGACACTCCTATCTCAGACGGTAAGAAACCAATCTTGGCGCTTGATGTTTGGGAGCATGCTTACTACCTAAACTACCGTAACGTACGTCCAAACTACATCAAAGCTTTCTTTGAAATCATTAACTGGAATAAAGTTGCTGAGCTTTATGCAGCAGCTAAATAAGTTTAAAATTATCCTCAATAAAAGAGGATAATTTTTTTGTAATATGATTGTAAAATCTCCTTGCTTTTTAGTGAATTATAGCTTAAACTATTATTGTTATGAAAAAAAAGAAAAAACATTCAAGCAAGAAGTACAGTGGAAGTCGCCGAAAAACTAAAGATAAAAAGAAAGATTCGGTAAAACAAGACCTTCAACAAGACGTCAAGAAAGACACTAAAGATACTAAAAAAGATGTCAAAAAAGGCGCTAAAAAGGCCAACAAAAAAGAAGCGAAAAAAGATACAAAAAAGGTTTCTAAAAAATCAGCAGACAAAAAAGTAGCTGAAGAAACAGTAGTACCAGTTGAGCACAAGGAAAAAGAAACAAAAACTGAAACCTTGGTACTTAGAAGTAGACGCTCTAAGAAATCTAAATCAAAATCATCTCGTGATGATAAAAAAGCATATCTTATCTTAGCCTTCCTAGGTGTTCTGGTAATACTTTTGTTTGTTGCCATGCTTGCTTTAGCAGGACGTGGTAAACAAGCTGGTCACACCGGTAGCCTTGGAAATATCTTCGGCTCTAGTTCTAAAGTCACTAAAAAAGAAGACAAAGAAAAAGAGGAAAAGGTAACTCCAACTAATAAATCAGCCGAAGCTAAACAAGCAGTCATGGAAGCAGATGCAGATACCATGTATGGTAATGGATTGTATTATGATTATGCTAACATGACATTGAACCAAGTGGTTGAAGCTTTTATGGCTGACCAAGGTATCGAGTCTAGCCAAATTGCCTTTTCATATAAAAATACCAAGACAAATGAGCAATTCTCTATGAATGATACTCAGCCAATGACTGCAGGATCAACTTATAAATTGCCACTAAACATGCTTGTCATGGATGAAGTTAATAAAGGTAAACTTTCTTTAACTGAACGTTTTGATATTACTAATACTGAGTATGAGTATCAAGGTGAACATGATAATTATGTTGCTGCTTTCGGCGGTTCAATGACTATTCCAGAAATGCAAGAGTATTCTCTTGTTTACTCTGAGAATACTCCAGCCTATGCTTTGGCGGAACGCCTTGGTGGTATGGAAAAATTCTATGGTATGCTTGATAAATATGGTAAATCAAAAGGTGAAGTGAAAACTATCCAAATGCATGGTAATAAGACAACGACGGATTATTACATCCAAGTTTTGGATTACCTTTGGAAACACCAAGATAATTACAAGGATATTCTCCACTACATTGGTGAGTCATTCCCTAATGAGTACTACAAGACATATCTTCCTAATCTGACAATTTATCAAAAACCAGGTTATGTCCGTGAAGCACTTAACGTTGATGCTATCGTTATGGAAGATACACCTTATATGGTTGCAATCTATACACGTTACCTTGGTGGATCAACTGAAAATTCAGATGAAATCAGCGGTTGGGGTCTCCAACAATTAGGAATGCTCTCTTATGTTATTAATGAGTGGCACCGTGTTAATATGAACTAATAAAAAAAGCCGAGTTTATCGGCTTTTTTCTATACAATTGAATAAAAGGTAAGAAGTACAATCCCTAGAAAAAGAAATGGGACAAATGCGATACATTCCTTAAGATTTCTTCGTATAAGGAAGTACGCTAGCCCTAATAGGCACGCAAGCTCGATAGTTAGAAGTATTTTTGAAAATGGGAAAATAAGTGAGGCACTTGCTAAGTAGAGAAAATCACCTTCCCCAATATTTAGATGTTTTATAAAAGAAAGGAAAGCGAGGATTATCCCTATGGCAAATGTGAGGTAATAGTTGCCCATGAATAGGAGTGGGACTGTTCCAACTATCCAGATCAGAAGTGGATAGGATTTCTGTTGCAAATCAAAAATAGATAAACAAAGGCTGAAGTAAAGAAAGTAGGTTACTTCAAGACTTAAAAAGTCATAGAAATATAGAAGACATATTACCCCACAAAATAGTTCCATAAAGAGGTAACGAAAAGGGATAGGAGTCTGACATGAACGACATCGAGATCTTAAGAAAAGTTGTGAGAGGATAGGAATCATCTCGAAAAAACGCAACTGATGCTTGCAATGGCTACAGTGACTACTAGGAAAAATAATCGAGTTCTCAGGAAAACGATCACAAACTAGTCCGATAAATGAGCCTAAAGAGGCTCCTAGAAAAAAATAAATAATGCTTAACATACCTAATTATTCGAAAAAGAATGAGAAAAAGCATTTCACTTGCATATTATTTAGAAATATTCTAAAATAAAAGTGTAAATAATAATAATTCTAAATAAGGAGAATTAATATGGTAGATTCAATTAAAGAAACAATCAATGAAACAGTTAACCAACAAGCTGAAACTCCAACAAATACAAAAACTAAAGCAGTTTTGAATCAAGCAGTTGCTGATTTGTCTGTAGCAGCTTCAATTGTTCACCAAGTTCATTGGTATATGCGTGGTCCTGGTTTCCTCTATCTTCATCCAAAAATGGATGAATTGATGGATAGTTTGAATGCTCATCTTGATGTTATTAGTGAACGTTTGATTACTATCGGTGGGGAACCATACTCAACTTTGGTAGAATTTTCATCTAATTCAGGCTTGACTGAAACTACTGGCACATTTGATAAATCGATGTCTGATCAAATTCAGTTATTGGTTGATACATACAAGTATTTGTCAGTATTGTTCCAAGTTGGTTTGGATATCACAGATGCAGAAGGAGATGCTCCTTCGAATGATATCTTCACTGCAGCTAAATCTGAAATTGATAAGACAATCTGGATGTTGACTGCTGAACTTGGACAAGCACCTGGATTGAGATAAGCATTTTTGAGTTAAGATGATTGTCAAGAGTTCCTCTAAAAGTGTATAATAAATGTAAAATACTTTTAGAAGAAGGGAGGCGGCGATATGTCTGAGCATCGACGTAGTCTAGGCGTTTATGAAGATGTCCTAAATCAGTTAAAAGCTAAGGGAATTCGGTTGACGGAATCTCGTAAAGCTGTTATTCGTTATTTGATGATGTCTGATCAACACCCTAGTGCAGATGTGATATATTATGACCTTCTCCCTGACAATCCTGGGATGAGCTTGGCGACGGTCTATAACAACCTGAAGGTGTTGGTTGAAGAAGGGATTGTCTCTGAAATTAAGGTTAATAATGATAATACAACCTATTATGATTTTATGGGACACGATCACTTAAATATTGTTTGTGAAAAATGCGGTCACATTACCGACTTAGACCTACCGATTCCGTCTTTCAAGGAAAAGGTAGAATCACAAACTGGTTTTCACATTACTCGTGAACAGATGATATTACATGGGATTTGCCCAAACTGTCAATAACCTGAGTCTTAATGACTTAGGTTTTTTAAGTCTTGAAGTATACAATAATCTGTAAAGGTTTTCAAAACTATCTTGTCATGGCAGAAGCTTTTTGCTAAAATATTGCTATGAAAACTTTATATGACGTTCAACAGTTGTTGAAACAGTTTGGCATAGTGGTTTACCTAGGGAAAAGGCTCTATGATATCGAAATGATGAAGATTGAATTAGAAGCCCTCTACCAGAATGGTTTAGTTGACAAGGACAACTATCTTACTGCTGAAATGATTTTACGACGTGAACATCGCATTGAAATGGAGAAAGAAAATGGCTAAAAAACTCTTAGGAATTGACCTTGGTGGAACAACTGTTAAGTTTGGTATTTTGACTTCGGAAGGTGAAGTGCAAGAAAAATGGGCTATTGAGACAAATACGCTTGAAAATGGTCGCCACATCGTTCCTAACATTGTAGAATCTTTGAAACACCGTTTGGAAATGTATGGACTTACTGCTGAAGACTTCATTGGAATTGGTATGGGATCTCCAGGTGCAGTTGACCGTGAAAATAAAACAGTAACGGGTGCTTTTAACTTGAACTGGGCAGAAACTCAAGAAGTTGGCTCTGTCATTGAAAAAGAACTTGGTATTCCATTCGCTATTGATAATGATGCTAATGTGGCTGCACTGGGGGAACGTTGGGTTGGTGCTGGTGCTAACAATCCAGATGTTGTCTTTGTAACATTGGGTACAGGTGTTGGTGGCGGTGTTATCGCTGATGGTAATTTAATTCATGGTGTTGCCGGTGCTGGTGGTGAAATTGGTCACATTATTGTTGAACCTGAAACAGGATTTGAATGTACATGCGGAAACAAGGGGTGTTTGGAAACTGTAGCTTCAGCAACAGGTGTTGTACGTTTAGCACGTCATTTGGCAGAAGGATACGAAGGGAACTCTTCTATTAAAGCTGCTGTAGATAATGGTGAGCAAGTGACAAGTAAAGATATCTTCGTAGCTGCTGCTGAAGGTGATAAGTTTGCTAATAGCATTGTTGATAAAGTCTCTCAATACCTCGGACTTGCAACAGCAAACATTTCAAACATTCTTAACCCAGATTCAGTTGTAATCGGTGGTGGTGTTTCAGCAGCTGGTGAATTCTTGCGTAGCCGTGTTGAAGGATACTTTACACGTTATGCATTCCCACAAGTTCGCCGTACAACAAAAGTGAAATTAGCAGAGCTTGGAAATGATGCTGGTATTATTGGAGCTGCTAGTCTTGCACTTACAATTGATAACTAATGACAGAAGGTGTGTCTGACCAATTATAGGTGGACAGCACCTTTTTCTTGTTGAAAAACGTTTACAATCAGCTGAGCTCTGCCATTTTGTTGAAAATGTGGTATACTTTAAAAGTTGAAATAAAAATTAAAGAGGAAAAAATGACTAAACTTAGAGAAGATATCCGTAACGTAGCCATCATTGCCCACGTTGACCACGGTAAAACAACACTTGTTGATGAATTGTTGAAACAATCACACACTCTTGATGAGCGTAAAGAGCTTGATGAGCGTGCAATGGACTCAAACGATCTTGAAAAAGAACGTGGAATTACAATTCTTGCCAAAAATACAGCAGTTGCTTATAACGGTACACGTATCAACATCATGGATACACCAGGTCACGCGGACTTCGGTGGAGAAGTTGAACGTATCATGAAAATGGTTGATGGGGTTGTCCTTGTTGTCGATGCCTACGAAGGTACAATGCCTCAAACACGTTTTGTGCTGAAAAAAGCGCTTGAGCAAAACTTGACACCTATCGTTGTTGTTAACAAGATTGATAAACCATCAGCACGTCCGGAAGAAGTTGTTGATGAGGTTCTTGAACTCTTCATCGAGCTTGGTGCCGATGATGATCAGTTGGAATTCCCAGTTGTGTATGCGTCAGCGATTAACGGTACATCATCATTGTCAGATAACCCTGCTGATCAAGAGCACACTATGGCTCCAATCTTTGACACTATTATTGATCACATCCCAGCTCCTGTAGATAACTCAGATGAGCCTCTTCAATTCCAAGTGTCGCTTCTTGACTACAATGATTTTGTTGGTCGTATCGGTATTGGACGTATCTTCCGTGGAACTGTAAAAGTTGGTGACCAAGTTACCCTTTCAAAACTTGACGGAACAACAAAGAACTTCCGTGTTACTAAACTTTTCGGTTTCTTTGGTTTGGAACGTCGTGAAATTGAAGAAGCAAAAGCTGGTGATTTGATTGCCATCTCAGGTATGGAAGACATCTTCGTTGGTGAAACAATTACACCAACTGATGCTGTTGAACCATTGCCAGTTCTTCGTATTGACGAACCAACACTTCAAATGACTTTCTTGGCGAATAACTCACCGTTTGCCGGCCGTGAAGGTAAACACGTGACATCACGTAAGGTTGAAGAGCGTCTTTTGGCAGAGTTGCAAACAGACGTTTCTCTTCGTGTTGATCCAACTGATTCTCCAGATAAATGGACTGTATCAGGTCGTGGTGAATTGCACTTGTCTATCCTTATTGAAACAATGCGTCGTGAAGGATACGAACTTCAAGTGTCTCGTCCAGAAGTTATCATCAAAGAAATTGATGGCGTGAAATGTGAGCCATTTGAACGTGTTCAAATTGATACTCCAGAAGAGTACCAAGGTTCTATCATCCAAGCCCTTTCAGAACGCAAAGGTGACATGCTTGATATGCAAATGGTTGGTAACGGTCAAACTCGCCTTATCTTCCTTGTACCAGCTCGTGGACTTATCGGATTCTCTACTGAATTCTTGTCTATGACACGTGGTTACGGTATCATGAACCATACCTTCGACCAATACTTGCCAGTTGTTGCTGGTGAAATTGGTGGACGTCACCGTGGTGCCCTCGTTTCTATCGATACAGGTAAAGCGACAACTTACTCAATTATGCGTATTGAAGAACGTGGTACAATCTTTGTTAACCCAGGTACTGAAGTTTATGAAGGTATGATTGTTGGTGAAAATGCTCGTGAAAATGACCTTGGTGTCAATATCACTACAGCAAAACAAATGACAAACGTGCGTTCAGCAACTAAGGACCAAACGGCTGTTATCAAGACTCCACGTATCTTGACTCTTGAAGAATCACTTGAATTCTTGGATGATGATGAATACATGGAAGTAACGCCTGAATCTATCCGCTTGCGTAAACAAATTTTGAATAAAGCAGAGCGTGATAAAGCCAATAAACGTAAGAAAAAAGCAGCAGAAGCTGAATAATATATAGAGAGGAGAAGAGATGTTTTATCTGATTGTTGCTGTATTGATTGCATCATTCTATTTCTTTATTGCACCAAAGTCGGTAAAAAACACCATGAATCTTCTCTTTGTCATGGCTACCTTAGCATTGCTCCTACTTTTGGCAGTGCTATCAATTATTAAATTCTTCAGCCTACCTGGTGAGTTCTTTGTTACAGTTGGAATGCTTGTATTGAGCTATTTCACCTTGAAAGATTTTTTCGCCATGTCGGACCTTAATCATGAAAAAGCTGAGCATGAAGATAAATAAGTAGCATGAGATTAAAAGTCAGTCTGATAGATTGGCTTTTTCTTTTACCAAGAAGAGGTAACTCCTTGAAATAGCTTGGGATAAAGGGTAAAATGATTATGATACAATTTGAGAGAATGGACGAATTATGAAATCAGTAACACAATTTGAAAATAAAAAAGTTTTGGTCCTTGGCTTGGCTAAATCTGGTGAAGCAGCTGCTCGCCTATTGGCTAAGTTGGGTGCTATTGTCACAGTAAATGATGGTAAACCATTTGAGGAAAATCCATCGGCCCAAGCCCTTCTTGAAGAAGGCATTAAGGTTGTTTGCGGCGGACATCCTCTTGAACTTTTGGATGAAAATTTTGAATTAATGGTGAAAAATCCTGGAATTCGTTATGACAATCCAATGGTAGCTCGTGCACTAGAAAAAGGTATTCCGGTTTGGACTGAAGTGGAATTGGCCTATCTAGTATCTGAAGCACCTATTATCGGTATTACAGGGTCAAATGGTAAGACAACAACGACAACTATGATTGCTGATGTCCTAAATCATGGTGGTAAATCAGGTGTCTTGTCTGGGAATATTGGTTTCCCTGCGTCAGAAGTTGCACAGTCAGTAACTAATCAAGATACCTTAGTTATGGAATTGTCTTCTTTCCAATTGATGGGGATTGACAGCTTCCATCCACATATTGCTGTGATTACTAACTTGATGCCGACACATATTGACTATCATGGTAGTTTTGAAGCATATGTGGCTGCTAAGTGGAATATTCAAAATCAAATGACTGTGGATGATTTTGTTGTTTTGAACTTCAATCAAGATTTAGCTAAGGAATTAGCTACACAAACTAAGGCACAAGTAGTTTCATTCTCAACAGTGGAAAAAGTAGATGGTGCCTATCTTGAAAATGGTGCTCTTTACTTCAAAGGTGAATTAGTGATGCGAGCTGATGAAATTGGCGTTCCTGGTAGTCACAATGTTGAAAATGCCTTGGCAACTATAGCTGTAGCAAAATTGTCAGGTATTTCAAACCAAGCTATAAAGGAAACCCTCGCAAGTTTTGGTGGTGTTAAGCACCGTCTCCAATTCGTTGATACTATCGATGAAGTGAAATTCTATAATGATAGTAAGTCAACTAATATTTTAGCGACACAAAAAGCACTTTCTGGTTTTGATAATAGTAAAGTCATTTTGATTGCTGGTGGTTTGGACCGTGGTAATGAATTTGATGAACTCATTCCTGACATTACCGGTCTTAAGAAAATGGTGATTTTAGGGGAATCAGCTCCTCGTGTCAAGCGTGCTGCTGATAAAGCAGGAGTAACTTATCTTGATGCCAAAGATGTGGCAGATGCGACACGTATTGCTTTTGATCAAGCCAGTGCAGGAGATGTTGTCTTGTTGAGCCCTGCAAATGCAAGCTGGGATATGTACAAGAATTTCGAAGTGCGTGGTGACGAATTTATCACAACTGTTGAGCAATTGAAGGGATAGGCTATGGCAAAAGCGAAAAAAATTGTTTTTACCGGTGGTGGAACTGTTGGACATGTGACTTTAAATCTTATCTTAATTCCAAAATTTCTAAAAGATGGATGGGAAGTGCACTATATTGGTGATAAGCACGGAATTGAACACGAGCAAATTGATAAATCTGGCTTGGATGTGACATTCCATAGTATTGCTACAGGTAAACTACGTCGTTATTTCTCATGGCAAAATATGTTGGATGTCTTTAAAGTTGGTTGGGGGATTCTACAGTCAATTGCAATTATTGCCAAGATTCGTCCTCAAGCACTCTTTTCAAAAGGTGGATTTGTCTCAGTGCCACCGGTAATTGCTTCTAAGTTATTAGGCGTTCCTGTATATGTGCATGAGTCTGATCTTTCTATGGGCTTGGCCAATAAGATTGCCTATAAATTTGCGACTACTATGTTTACGACTTTTGAACAATCTAAAGGATTGGCGAAGACAAAACATATAGGTGCTATTACAAAGGTAGGGATGGCAACGTCCAATCAGTCTGATGCTCTGGATAAGATTAAAGTACAGTTTGATGACAAGTTAAAAACTGTCCTTTTCATAGGTGGATCAGCTGGTGCAAAGGTATTTAATGATTTTATTAGTAATACTCCACAACTGACTGAAAAATATAATGTCATTAATATTTCTGGGGACTCTTCATTGAATACCTTAGAACGTCATCTTTATAGAGTTGATTATGTGACAGATTTGTATCAACCTCTTATGGATACGGCAGATTTAGTTGTCACTCGTGGTGGTTCAAATACGATTTTTGAATTGTTAGCTATGAAAAAACTTCATTTAATTATTCCTTTAGGGAAAGAAGCTAGCCGAGGAGACCAACTTGAAAATGCTGCCTATTTTGAACGAAAAGGTTACGCACGTCAATTACAGGAAGCAGAGTTAAGTTGGGAAACCTTAAATCATGAGCTTGAACAACTTGTTGAACATGCAGAGACTTACAAAGAAGCTATGGCTAAATCTGAGGAAATTACTTCTCCTGATGATTTTTATAACCTATTAGTGACTAGTATTTCAAAAAAATAAAGGAATTTCATGGCAAAAAAGGATCAAGAATCACAAGAAAAACAAGTTCTCACAGAGTGGCAGAAGAGAAACCTCGAATTTTTGAGAAAAAAAGAAACCGAAGATTCTGAAGAATTTACGAATGGAAAGGTCGTTCATCCAGAAGGAGCGACTTCAAATGAGAGCCAACCATCAGTGAAAAAGAAGGTTAAAAAGAAAAAAAGGACCAAAAAGAAGAAACGAAAAAAAGGGAATACGAGTAGTAATATTCCAATTGCACAACAAAATCTTGCGGGACTAGTTATTTTTATCGCTGCACTCCTAATCGTATTTTCACTTTTCTTTATTTCACCTTGGTCAAAACAAAAGTTTCTCACTGTATCAGGAACAAAAAATGCTCTACCAGAAGATGTGAAAGTTGCAAGTGGAATTCTTGATACAGACTATATCACTCATGTCTTTTTCAACCAAGGAAAGATTGCATCAACTGTTGAAAAAACCAATGTTTGGGTTAAAAAGGCTACAGTAACTTATAGTTTTCCAAATCAATTTAATATTGCAGTAAAAGAATACCCAATTGTTGCTTATCGTCAAACTACAAATGGTTATGTTTCTATTCTTGAAAGTGGTAAGACAGGAGGAACGGTTTCAACTAGCAATCTACCTGATAAATTCATCACTTTAAAGATGGATGACGAGAAGAAAATCGAAGATTTAGTAAAAGAATTAAATAAACTTGATTCAAAAATCAAGAATAATATTCAAATTATTAATCTTACGCCAACTAAAGCAACTTCAGATTTACTAACGATTGAGCTGTATGATGGCAATTCCATTCGTGTTCCTCTTTCTCAATTAACGGTTAAGCTCCCTTACTACGAGAAAATTAAGAACCAACTTTCAGATGGAAGTATTGTTGATATGGAAGTTGGACTTTATACAACGACTCCTGAGGTTGAATCATCAAAAACTGATGGGGATAAAAAGAAAGACAAAGATAAGACTGATAAAAAGGATGAAAATACAACTTCTGAAGAAGATCAAGATACTACAACATCAACTGAACAGCATTCTGAGGAAGAGTCTAATTCTGAAAATCCGGGTATTCAAGGACAAGAAAATCCAACTGTTGGTCAAGAAACAACTCTTCGTCCTTCCCCTGCCCAAGGCTAATATTGAATAATAAAAAACGTAAAATGCTGACATTTTACGTTTTTTTATGGTACAATAGTATCCGAATAATTCTGTTTTTATACAGTTTACAAAGATATTGAATGGAAAGATTGAGAGGTCGAGTGAATGGCTAGAGATGGCTTTTTTACAGGATTAGATATAGGAACTAGCTCGATTAAGGTTCTTGTTGCTGAGTTTATTGATGGATCAATGAATGTCATCGGTGTAAGTAATGTTAAGAGTTCTGGTGTGAAAGATGGCATCATTGTTGACATTGACGCTGCAGCGAAAACAATCAAAACAGCTATTGAACAAGCAGAGGAAAAAGCTGGGATTGTTATTGAGCAAGTGAACGTTGGGCTTCCAGCTAATCTTCTTCAAATTGAGCCTACACAAGGTATGATACCTGTAACAAGTGAATCAAAAGAAATCAAAGATGAAGATGTTGAAAGTGTTGTTCGCTCAGCCTTGACAAAGAGCATTACACCTGAGCGTGAGGTTATCTCACTAGTTCCTGAAGAGTTTATTGTTGATGGCTTCCAAGGAATTCGTGATCCTCGTGGAATGATGGGGATTCGTCTTGAAATGAGAGGTCTCATTTATACAGGACCAACAACAATTCTTCACAACCTTCGTAAGACAGTTGAACGTGCTGGTATTCAAGTAGAGAATATTATCATCTCTCCTCTTGCAATGACACGTGCTGTTCTGAATGAAGGTGAACGTGAGTTTGGTGCTACTGTTATTGATATGGGTGGCGGTCAAACAACTGTTGCAAGCATGCGTGCTCAAGAACTTCAATTTACCAATATTTATTCTGAAGGTGGCGAGTACATCACTAAGGATATTTCAAAAGTTTTGAAGACTTCAATGCAGATTGCTGAAGCGCTTAAGTTCAATTTTGGTAATGCAGATATTGAAGAAGCAAGCGAAACAGAAACTGTCCAAGTAGAGGTTGTAGGTGAGAATTCACCTGTTGAAATTACAGAAAAATACCTTGCTGAGATTATCTCAGCTCGTGTGAAGCATATCCTTGATAGAGTTAAACAAGACTTGACTCGAGGACGTCTACTTGATTTGCCTGGTGGCATTGTCCTTGTAGGTGGAACAGCTATCATGCCAGGTGTGGTTGAAGTTGCTCAAGAGATTTTTGAAACAAATGTTAAACTTTACGTGCCAAACCAAGTTGGTATCCGTAATCCAATGTTTGCAAATGTGATTAGTCTTGTTGAGTATGTTGGTCTTCTTACAGAAGTTGACATCATCGCGCAACAGGCTGTGTCTGGTGAAGAGTATCTACGTCGTAAACCAATCGACAATGAGGCTCCTTCCTTGAGTTTTGATAGAACTCCTGCTCCAGCACGTCGAGTGGCTCCTCAACCAAATCCTATTCCTGTTGAGAACACTATTGAGGTACCTCTGCCAGTTGAAGAAGAAAATCATGAACAAAAACAAAAACTTGGTGATCGTGTTCGTGGAATTTTCGGCAGTATGTTTGATTAATTGAATCTAGTAAAAGCGAGGAAATAAAATGAGTTTTTCATTTGATAGCGCATCAGTTCAAGGTGCGGTAATTAAAGTTATCGGTGTCGGTGGAGGTGGCGGAAACGCTATCAACCGAATGATTGAAGAAGGTCTTGCTGGTGTTGAATTTATTGCAGCTAATACTGATATTCAAGCACTCAGTTCTTCTAAAGCAGAAACAGTAATCCAATTGGGTCCTAAATTGACTCGTGGCCTAGGTGCCGGAGGTCAACCTGAAGTTGGTCGTAAGGCAGCTGAAGAAAGTGAAGAAACACTTACAGAAGCACTTACAGGAGCTGATATGGTCTTTATCACTGCTGGTATGGGTGGTGGCTCTGGTACAGGGGCAGCACCAGTTATTGCACGTATTGCGAAAAGTTTGGGTGCATTGACAGTTGCAGTTGTGACACGTCCATTTGGATTTGAAGGTAACAAACGTGGTGCCTTTGCTGTCGAAGGGATTCAAGAGTTGCGTGAGCAAGTTGATACCCTTCTTATTATCTCTAACAATAACCTTCTTGAAATCGTTGATAAGAAAACACCTCTTCTTGAAGCTCTTAGTGAAGCAGATAATGTTCTTCGTCAAGGGGTCCAAGGTATTACAGACCTTATCACTAACCCAGGTTTGATTAACCTCGACTTTGCCGATGTGAAAACAGTTATGGCCAATAAAGGTAATGCACTTATGGGTATCGGTATTGGGTCTGGTGAAGAACGTATTGTTGAAGCTGCACGCAAAGCCATCTATTCACCACTTCTTGAAACTACTATTGATGGTGCAGAAGATGTTATCGTTAACGTAACTGGTGGTCTTGATATGACGCTTACGGAAGCAGAAGAAGCTTCTGAAATTGTTGGCCAAGCAGCTGGTAATGGTGTTAACATTTGGCTTGGTACATCAATCGATGATACATTGAAAGATGAAATCCGTGTAACAGTTGTTGCAACTGGTGTTCGCCAAGATCGTGCTGAAAAAGCATCTGGTATCAAAGCTCAACCACGTAAAGTGACTACAGCTCCTTCACAACCATCAGCTCCTACTCAACAAGTTGTTCAAGAAGAACAACGTCCAGTCTCTCAACCTTCATTTGAACGTCAACCAAATTTTGACTATAATGAAACACCTTCAATGCCACAACCAGGAGTTCGTCCTGCAGCGGCAGCTCCTCAACAAGAGCAGTCAGCTTTTGGTAATTGGGATTTGAGACGTGATAATATTTCTCGTCCTGAAACTGGTCAACTAGATAGTCAATTGACTATGTCTACATTCTCAAGTGATGTTGAAGATGATGATGAATTGGAGACACCACCATTCTTTAAAAATCGTTAATAATGACTATAGAAGAGAATAAAAATAATGTTTATCAAGCGGTAAAAGAAGCATGTGAAAGGGCTAATCGCTCTAGTGATGAAGTCAATATTATTGCCGTAACCAAATATGTTTCAAGTGATGTCGCTGAAGAATTGGTTCAAACGGGAATTAAGCACATTGCTGAAAATCGCGTTGATAAATTCTTAGATAAGTATCAAGCTTTAAAAAATTATGATTTGACTTGGCACCTTATTGGTACCTTGCAACGTCGTAAAGTAAAGGATGTTATTAATTTAGTTGATTATTTTCATGCTTTGGATTCTGTTAAATTAGCAGAGGAAATTCAAAAGCGTGCCGACCATACTATTAATTGCTTCCTACAAGTTAACGTTTCAGGGGAGGAATCAAAACATGGTTTTTCAGCTGAAGAACTTGATACTGTTCTAAAACAAATTGAAAATCTTGATAAGATTTGTATCGTTGGACTAATGACTATGGCTCCAATTGATGCAGATGCTCAAGAACTTGATAAGATTTTTTCTGAGACAAATGAGCTTAGACAATCAATTCAAGAGAAAAAACTAAAGAATGTTCCTTGTGATCAGTTAAGCATGGGGATGAGTCGAGACTATGACATGGCTATTCAGAATGGATCAACCTTTGTCAGAATAGGCAGTGCATTCTTTAAAGAGAACGGAGAATAACCTTATGGCATTAAAAGACGCAATTGATAAAATTGTTTCATATTTTGATACCGACGAAGTAACAGATTATGAAGATGCTGCTAAAGAAGAGGCTAAAGAACGTCCAGTAAAAGCACGTCCAGTAAAAGCACAGAGACCTGTGCAGACACCACCTCCTCGTCAGCAACGTCAACCTGAGCGTTCTCAGGCAACAGTCCCTCCTCGTCGCCAACATGTTAATTCAGACTTACAGGAAACTCAAGTCCTTCGTAGTTTACCTCTGAGTCGTTCACAAGCAAATCAGGGACCACAACAAATGAATACAACTAAAACAACAATTGCAATTAAATATCCTAAAAAGTATGAAGATGCTCAGGAAATTGTAGAACTATTGATTGAAAATGAATGTGTTTTAATCGATTTTCAATATATGTTGGAAGCGCAAGCTCGTCGTTGTCTTGACTTTATTGATGGTGCTAGCAAGGTACTTACAGGCAACTTGCAAAAAGTTGGCTCTTCAATGTATTTGCTTACGCCAATTAATGTCGTAGTAGACATTGAAGAGATTGGTTTGTCTCACGGCAACCAAGAAGCTAATTTCGACTTCGATATGAAGAGACGTTAAGTGATGTCTGTATTACTTTATGTTATTTGGGCACGTGTTGTTAACGTGATAGAGATTCTTCTTGTAGTCTATGCTTTGTTATCTTGGTTTCCAGGAGCTTATGATACTAGCCTTGGAAGAATCATTAGACAAATTGTTCAACCGATTCTCGCACCATTTCGTCGCCTGAATTTAGCTTTTGCTGGTATTGATTTTTCAATAATCGTAATTGTACTTCTACTAAACTTTTCACTTAGAATTCTTAGATTTATTCTACTCTGATGTCAGATATTAAAAAAATTGAACAGCATTACTCGTTAGATGAACGGCCTTTTCTAGAGAAGGTTAGGGGATTTTGTCATTTAGTTGATGAGAGGTACAGTCCTTACTTAACTGATTTCTTGAATCCTCGTGAAATTCAGATTGTTGAAGAGTTGGCTCGTTATTACAATTTAAAATTTTTTGTGAGTTCAACTCTTGAATCTGAAGAGTATGGAAGAGTGATACTTGCTCCCGAATATTACGAGCTTGAAGAAGATGACTTTGAAATTAAACGATTAGAAATCTCATATGCGAGACAGTTCAATAAATTGACACACCCAAAAGTTTTGGGAGCGCTGATTAATCAGCTTGGTCTTGATCGTCAAGTATTTGGAGATATTATTCTTGATGAAGAAGGACGCGTTCAATTTTACATTGCTTCTCATTTAGCAAGTTATGCGATAATGACTATTACTAAGATTGGTAATGTTTCGGTTACTCTAAAAGAAGTAAGTAAAGACGATTGGATTTCAAATCAAGAAAAGTATTCAAAAACTTTTGTCTTACTTTCCAGTATGCGTCTTGATAATGTGTTGGCGACGGTATTAAACTTATCTCGTTCTAACGCCTTAAAACTTATTGCTTCAGGAAAAGTAAAATTAAATTATAGACAAGTTGAGAAGGCTGATCAGGCGGTTATTATTGGTGATATGATTTCGGTTAGAGGTTATGGTCGATTTCGACTAGCTCAACAAGACGGATTTTCAAAGTCCGGAAAAGCTAAAATCGTTATTGAAAGTCTGTTAAGACGGAGAAAAAAGTAGTTATTTAATTTAAACCATTAAATATGGTAATGAAAAATAAAGGAGGCCTGTAATGGCTATTACAGCACTTGATATTAAAGATAAACAGTTTACAACTAAATTTCGTGGATATAATGAGCAAGAAGTTGATGAATTTCTTGATATTATTGTAGACGATTATGAAGATTTAGTTCGTGACAATCGTGAACTTGCTGCTCGTGTAAAAGAGCTTGAAGAAAAATTGGCTTATTTTGATGAAATGAAAGAATCATTGAGTCAATCAGTTATTTTGGCTCAAGAAACAGCAGAAAAAGTTAAAGCTTCAGCGGCTGACGAATCAGCTAACTTAATTAATAAGGCTAACTTCAATGCTACTCATTTGGTTGAAGAAGCTAAATCTAAGGCATCTGAAATTCTTCGTGATGCAACAGATGAAGCCAAACGTGTTGCCATCGAAACAGAAGAACTTAAACGTCAAAGTCGTGTCTTCCACCAACGCCTATTGGCTGCAGTTGAAGGTCAGCTTAGCTTAGCAAGTGCTCCAGAATGGGGTGAATTGTTGCAACCAACAGCTATTTATCTTCAAAATTCAGATGCTGCCTTTAAAGAAGTTGTTGAAAAAGTTTTGGATGAGCATGTACCTGATTCAAATGATGCAGCTTCATTTGATGCAACTCGTCAATTCACTCCTGATGAAATGGCTGAACTTCAACGTCGCGTTGCTGAAAGTAATAAGCAAGTTGAAGATTTCTCTAGTCCAGAAGTTGATGAAACAAACGAAGTTGTTTCAACTCCAGTTGATTTTGGTATTCCAGACACTTTCGAGAGTGAAGTGGCAGATTTCCCAACTTCAGCACCAGTAGATGAAGATTTTGATTTGCAACCTGAGACAACAGGTGAAATTAATCTAAACGAAACACAAACGTTTAAATTGAATATTAGCGAATAAGAAAAATACAACTTACCAAGTATATTAACAGCGAGTGGGAGATGGTGTGAGTCCCACATTCCCTATTTGGATAGTTATCATTTTCAAGCATTCTAACTGAAATAAGTAAGTTAGAAGGATGGTCCTCCTTACGGACATATGAGGGAGCAAATTCTTTTGCTCTGAATTAAGGTGGTACCACGAGCTTTCGTCCTTTTTGATGAAGGCTCTTTTTATTTAGTAAATTAAATTAAAGAGGAGATATAATGAAACTCAAAGAAACCTTAAATCTAGGTAAGACAGCCTTTCCAATGCGAGCTGGACTTCCTAACAAAGAACCAATCTGGCAAAAAGAGTGGGAAGAAGCTAAGATGTATCAACGTCGTCAAGAGTTGAACCAAGGTAAACCTCACTTCACTCTTCATGATGGTCCTCCTTATGCCAATGGTAATATTCACGTTGGTCATGCGATGAATAAAATTTCTAAGGATATCATTGTGCGTTCAAAATCAATGTCTGGTTTCTATGCTCCTTACGTGCCTGGTTGGGATACGCATGGTCTTCCAATTGAACAAGTGTTGGCAAAACAAGGTGTGAAACGTAAAGAACTTAATCGTGCTGAATATCTTAAGATGTGTCGCGATTATGCACTTTCACAAGTTGACAAACAACGTGAAGATTTCAAACGTCTTGGTGTTTCGGCTGATTGGGATAACCCATATGTTACTTTGACACCAGATTATGAAGTAGCTCAGATTCGTGTCTTTGGTGAGATGGCTAAAAAAGGTTACATCTATCAAGGTGCAAAACCAGTTTATTGGTCATGGTCATCAGAATCAGCGCTTGCTGAAGCAGAAATTGAGTACCATGATTTGGTTTCAACTTCACTTTACTATGCCAATAAGGTTAAGGATGGTAAAGGAGTACTAGACACAGATACATATATCGTAGTTTGGACAACAACACCATTTACAGTAACAGCTTCACGTGGATTGACTGTTGGTGCTGATATCGAATACGTTCTCGTAAAACCTGCCGGAGAAGACCGCAAATTTGTTGTTGCTTCTGAATTACTTAATAGTCTTTCTGAGAAATTCGGTTGGACAGATGTGGAAGTACTTCAATCATACCGTGGTGAAGAATTAAATAAAATTGTGACTGAACACCCATGGGATACAGAAGTTGATGAGCTTGTTATTCTTGGTGACCACGTTACTACAGATTCAGGTACAGGTATCGTCCATACGGCTCCTGGTTTTGGTGAGGATGACTATAACGTAGGTATTGCTAATGGTCTTGAAGTTGCCGTAACCGTTAATGAGCGTGGTATCATGATGGGAAATGCTGGACCTGATTTTGAAGGTCAGTTCTACGATAAAGTGGCTCCAATTGTTATGGAAAAACTCGGCGATTTACTCCTTGCCAAAGAAGAAATCTCACACTCATACCCATTCGACTGGCGTACGAAGAAACCAATCATCTGGCGTGCAGTACCACAGTGGTTTGCATCTGTTTCTAAATTCCGTCAAGAGATTCTGGATGAGATTGAAAAAGTTAAATTCCATTCTGAGTGGGGTAAAGTTCGTCTCTACAACATGATTCGTGACCGTGGTGACTGGGTAATCTCTCGTCAGCGTGCTTGGGGTGTGCCACTCCCAATCTTCTATGCTGAAGATAAAACACCAATCATGACTGAAGAAACTATCGAACATGTGGCTAAACTTTTCGAAGAACACGGTTCAGTTATTTGGTGGGAACGTGATGCCAAAGATCTTCTTCCAGAAGGTTTTACACATCCTGGCTCACCAAACGGCGAGTTTACTAAAGAAACTGACATTATGGACGTATGGTTTGACTCAGGCTCATCATGGAACGGTGTTGTTGTTAACCGTCCTGAGTTAACTTATCCAGCTGACCTCTATCTCGAAGGTTCAGACCAATACCGTGGATGGTTTAATTCATCTCTTATTACATCTGTTGCCAATAATGGTGTTGCACCATATAAGCAACTCTTGTCTCAAGGTTTTGCGCTTGATGGTAAGGGTGAGAAGATGTCTAAATCGCTCGGTAACACAATTGCTCCTAGTGATGTTGAGAAACAATTTGGTGCTGAAATTCTTCGTCTTTGGGTAACAAGTGTTGATACAACTAATGACGTTCGTATCTCAATGGATATCCTTAGTCAAGTATCAGAATCTTATCGTAAGATTCGTAACACACTCCGTTTCTTGATTGCCAATACTTCTGACTTCAATCCAACAACTGATGCAGTAGCCTTTGAAGACTTGCGTTCTGTAGATCAGTACATGACTATTCGATTTAACCAATTAGTTAAGATTATTCGTGATGCCTATGCAAACTTTGAGTTCTTGACTATCTACAAAGCCTTGGTTAACTTTATTAACGTTGAGTTGTCTGCATTCTATCTTGATTTTGCCAAAGATGTGGTTTATATTGAGAGTGCGGAATCACTTGAACGTCGTCAAATGCAAACAGTCTTCTACGATATTCTTGTTAAGATTACAAAACTCTTGACTCCAATCCTTCCTCATACTGCAGAAGAAATTTGGTCATATCTTGAATTTGAAACAGAAGACTATGTTCAATTGTCAGAGTTGCCAGAAGCAGAATATTTTGTGGGCCAAGATGCACTTCTTGAAAGATGGAATGCCTTCATGGATTTCCGTGGCCAAGCTCAAAAAGCTTTGGAAGAAGCTCGTAATGAAAAAGTTATTGGTAAATCGCTTGAAGCTCATTTGACTATCTATCCTGATGATGAAGTCAAAGAACTTATTGAAGGTTTGAACACTAACCTTGCTCAACTTTTGATTGTTTCAGCATTGACTATTGCTGAAGGAGAAGCACCTGAATCTGCTGTAAGCTTTGAAGGCGTGGCATTCACAGTAGAACGTGCTACAGGTGATGTCTGTGACCGTTGTCGTCGTATCGATCCAACTACTAAAGAACGTAGCTACAACGCGACTATCTGTGATCACTGTGCTAGCATTGTTGAAGAAAACTTTGCTGAAGGTGTAGCAGAAGGTTTTGAAGTAAAAGCAAAATAAAATAAAAAGAGTTCACCGTGAACTCTTTTTTCTATTTGTTTTTCGAATATAGTATTGAACACAATAAAAAACTAGCTAAGCTAGTTTTTTATTATAGTCCGTAGTTATAATCATCGTCTTGCATGGCTTCGACAGTTCCTAGAAGGTAACCATTACCAACTTGAGAGAAGAAGTCGTGGTTAGATGTTCCTGTAGAAATACCATTCATAACGATTGGGTTAACATCGTTCGCACTATCTGGGAAGAGTGGATCTTGTCCCAGGTTCATAAGAGCCTTGTTGGCATTGTAACGAAGGAAAGTCATAACTTCCTCAGTCCATCCAACACCGTCATAAAGAGATTTAGTGTAGAGCTCTTCATTTTCATACAATTGATAGAGGAGATCATACATCCATTCACGGAAACTTTCTTGCTCTTCTTCAGGCAATTCGTTGAATCCAAGTTGGAATTTATAGCCAATATAGGTTCCGTGAACAGATTCGTCACGGATAATGAGCTTGATAATTTCAGCGACGTTAGCTAGCTTGTTATTACCAAGATAATAGAGTGGAGTGAAGAACCCTGAATAGAAAAGGAAAGTTTCAAGATATGTTGAAGCAACCTTTTTCTGAAGAGGCGTTCCATTTTCATAGATATCGTTAATGATTTTCGCCTTGGTTTGGAGGTATTTGTTACTGTTAGTCCACTCGAAAATTTCTTCAATTTCAGATTTAGTATTCAAAGTTGAGAAGATTGAAGAGTAAGATTTGGCGTGAACAGACTCCATGAACTGAATGTTGTTCAATACAGCTTCTTCATGAGGTGTACGGACGTCTGCACGAATGGCTTCAACACCCGTTTGAGATTGCATGGTATCTAGCAATGTTAAACCACCGAAAACTTTTCCAACCAAATCTTTTTCTTCAGCGGAAAGTTTACGCCAGTCATCAAGGTCATTTGAAAGTGGGATACGTGTATCTAGCCAAAATTGCTCGGTCAATTTTTCCCAGGTAGATTTATCAATCGCATCTTCGATTTCATTCCA
>OLQY01000431.1_pt1 | contig 50529 bp, 21 predicted proteins | sample 1672851 | NCBI WGS metagenome assembly OLQY01 (sample SAMEA3136730, study PRJEB25190) | human gut metagenome
TCAGAATCAGCAAGCGCATCTGAGTCAGCATCTGCATCAGAATCAGCAAGCGCATCTGAGTCAGCATCTGCATCAGAATCAGTAAGCACATCAGCTTCAGCATCTGCATCGGAATCAGCAAGTGCATCAGCTTCAGCGTCTGCGTCAGAATCAGCAAGCGCATCTGAGTCAGCATCTGCGTCAGAATCAGTAAGCACATCAGCTTCAGTATCTGCGTCAGAATCAACAAGCGCATCTGAGTCAACAAGCGCATCTGAGTCAGCAAGCGCATCTGAGTCAGCATCTGCATCAGAATCAGCAAGTGCATCTGAGTCAGTTTCAACTTCAGAATCTATCTCAGTTTCACTTTCACTCTCTGAGTCAACTTCAATTGTTACAAATAACTCAGAATCTGAATCAACATCTTCTTCTGAGTCAGCATCTGTATCAGAATCAGCAAGTGCATCTGAGTCAGCGTCTGCATCAGAATCAGCAAGCGCATCTGAGTCAGCATCTGTATCAGAATCAGCAAGTGCATCTGAGTCAGCGTCTGCATCAGAATCAGCAAGCGCATCTGAGTCAGCATCTGCATCAGAATCAGCAAGTGCATCTGAGTCAGCATCTGCATCAGAATCAGCAAGCGCATCTGAGTCAGCGTCTGCATCAGAATCAGCAAGCGCATCTGAGTCAGCATCTGCATCAGAATCAGCAAGCGCATCTGAGTCAGCATCTGCATCAGAATCAGCAAGCTCTTCAGAATCAACTTCTGTATCTGAATCAGTATCAGCTTCTGAATCTTACTCAGCATCTGCTAGCCTTTCAGAATCTACATCAACTTCAGTTTCAGAATCACTTTCAAGCTCTGAATCAACTTCAGTTTCAATTTCTCAATCAATGTCTGAAAGTGAAACTCCTAAAGTTGGTGAAGTAATCATCACTTACATCCGTGAGAATGATGGTAAAGAAATCCAAAAACCACGTCAAGACACACCAAACTCACCATATGACACTCCATATAACACAACTGAGGAAGGTGAAAAACCTAACACAATCAAGACTCCAGATGGTAAGACATACAAGATCGTACCAAAAGGTGACTACCCAGTAGGTAAAGTTGACGGCGATGGACACCTTGAATCATCTGATCCAATTAAAGGTAAAGTTGATAAACCTAAATCAACAATCACTTACGTTTATAAAGAAGTGAAAGGTAATGTTTACGTTCACTATGTAGACACTGAAGGTAAGACAATCAAAGCATCTGTAACAGATGAAAAAGACCAACCAGTTGATAAAGACTACGATACAGTTGTAGACAACCGTCCAAAAGAAATCGAATTCGAAGGTAAGACATACGAATTGGTACCAGCAGGTAACTACAAAGTAGGTCAAGTCGACGAACAAGGTCACTGGACAGGTGATGACGCTACAACAGGTAAAGTTATCGAAGGCGATAAGAATGTAACTTACGTTTACCAACTTAAAGAACAACCAGTACAACCTAAGGGTAATGTATATGTTCACTACGTAGACACTGAAGGTAAGACAATCAAAGCATCTGTAACAGATGAAAAAGATCAACCAGTAGGTAAAGACTATGATACAGTTGTAGATAATCGTCCAAAAGAAATCGAATTCGAAGGTAAGACATACGAATTGGTACCAGCAGGTAACTACAAAGTAGGTCAAGTCGACGAACAAGGTCACTGGACAGGTGATGACGCTACGACAGGTAAAGTTATCGAAGGTGATAAGAACGTTACTTACGTTTACAAACTTAAAGAACAACCAGCACAACCTAAGGGTAATGTTTACGTTCACTATGTAGATGAAAATGGTAACACAATCAAAGCATCTGTAACAGATGAAAAAGATCAACCAGTAGGTAAAGACTACGATACAGTTGTAGATAACCGTCCAAAAGAAATCGAATTCGAAGGTAAGACATACGAATTGGTACCAGCAGGTAACTACAAAGTAGGTCAAGTCGACGAACAAGGTCACTGGACAGGTGATGATTCTACAACAGGTAAAGTTATCGAAGGTGATAAGAACGTAACTTACGTCTACAAACTTAAAGAAGATCCAACGAAACCTAAAGAAGGTGACGTAATCATCACTTACGTAGACGAAAAAGGTAAAGAAATCAAGAAACCTCGTCAAGACACACCAAACTCACCATATGATACTCCATATAACACAACTGAGGAAGGTGAAAAACCTAAGACAATCAAGACTCCAGACGGTAAGACATACAAGATCGTACCGAAAGGTGACTACCCAGTAGGTAAAGTTGATGGCGATGGACACCTTGAATCATCTGACCCAATTAAAGGTAAAGTTGATAAACCACGTTCAATCATCACTTACGTCTACAAAGAAGTGAAAGGTGACGTTTACGTTCACTATAAAGATACTGAAGGTAACACAATCAAGACTTCAGTTGTTGATGAAAAAGATCAACCAGTCGATAAAGACTACGATACAGTAGTAGATAATCGTCCTAAGACTATCACAACAACTGATGGTAAAGTTTACGAATTGGTACCAGCAGGTAACTACACTGTAGGTAAAGTTGATGGACAAGGTCACCTTGAGTCATCAGACGCTACAACAGGTAAAGTTATCGAAGGACGTAAAGATGTTACTTACATCTACAAACTCAAAGAACAACCAGCACAACCTAAGGGTAATGTTTACGTTCACTATGTAGATGAAAATGGTAACACTATCAAACAATCTGTAACAGATGAATTTGGTCAACCTGTAGGTAAAGATTACGATACAGTAATTGATAACCGTCCTAAGACAATTGTTACTGCTGATGGTAAAGTTTACGAATTGGTACCACAAGGTAACTACCCAGTAGGTTCTGTAGATGGTGATGGTCACTTGACTACAACTGACCCAGTAACTGGTAAAGTTATCGAAGGCGATAAGAACGTAACTTACGTTTATAAACTTGTCGATACAACTCCAGAAAAACCAGTAACACCAACTCCAGGTAAACCTGAACAACCAACTCCAGGTAAACCAGTTGATCCAGCTCCTAAAGCTCCAGCTAAAGCTACTCCAGTTAAACCTGCACAAGAAATGGCACAATTGCCAAACACTGGTGAAGAGTCTAACGTAGCAGCTACAGCAGCTCTTGGATTGCTTGCAACTGCATCTGGATTGGCTCTTGCGGCAAAACGCAAAAAAACTGAGGAATAATATTCCTTCGACTTACCCCTAAAACTTATGAGTGACTAGTCCTAATAAAAACTAACTACTCTTAAGTAAGAATAAGCCGATTAGCTTCGTTCTAAAAAAGACACATTCCGATATGGGATGTGTCTTTTTGTCGTGTTTGAAAATGAGAGAGGGTGTCTTAAATGTTAGTCTAAGTCTCATTTAGGCTTAGTATTAGAGAGTAAAGGCTTAGTTTAGTAAGCTAAAATCTTAGATGTGGAAGAAGTAGACTTTGAATTTTAAGACAACTTTAAGTTTTGTTTTGCAAAATGTAAGGTGGGTGAAAATGCTATGAAACAAGCATTTTCATTATTTATACAGCATAAAGCGTTTGCAATCTTTTTTGAGGGAAATAAGAGTTTATATTAGAGCTTACAAGAATTTTATGATAAAATTTATCGGTGAGTTTTAATTCATAAAACAAGAATGGAGTAGATATGTTTTTTAGAAGGAACGAAGGGGAATATCGCGAAACTGATCGCGTGACTCGTTTTAAATTGATTAAATCAGGTAAGCAATGGCTTCGTGCTGCGACATCTAACTTTGGACTTTTCAAGGTTGTTAAGGGGGGTGCGGATGCACCGTCAGTTTCAGCACAGAGTGTCGATGAGAAAACACCAGTTCTCTCAGGACAAGCTCTACTTAAAGGGATTGCGGCGGCAGGTGCAGTGGCTGGAGGAGCAGTAGCGACTTACACTGCTCAAGCGGAAGAAACGACGACTCCAGCTTTGGAAAGCCAAGTAACTGCTAATCAAGATGTGGCGGTCAACTCTGAGTCAGTGGTATTGAGTGCAGCACCAGTTTCTGAAACTTCAGCAGTAGCATCAACAAGCCAAGAGTCTACAAGCTCTTCAGTTGATGCTCAAGCAAGCACAGAAGCATCAGTTTCAGTATCACAATCTGTGTCTCAATCAATTTCTGCTGAATTGTCACAAGCTATCTCTGAATCTGTATCACTCAGCAAGGAGTACTCAACTTCTGACAGTCAGTCACAAACTGAAAGTACAAGTGGTTCAAACTCGGAATCAGCTTCTGATTCAGCAACTTCAACAAGCTCAGTTGCTTCAGAAACTGCAAGCCAAGATGATGAAAAATCTGTTTTGGATCAAAATGTTTCAGAAGCAGAATTACTTGTTAATATTGCTAAAAACTACCAAGCAAAATTAACAGATACAGCTGCTAAGGCTGAAATTCAAACAGCTATTACAACCGTTCAAGAAGAAGTCACTAAGTCAACGACATTGATTGCGGCATCAGCAACAAACGCAGCTTACGCAGAACAGCGTGAGCGTCTTGGTAATGCCGTCGATAACATGATGACCAAGCTGACAAATGCTGGTTTCAATGGGAACTCTACAGTGAATGGCACACCAGCTATCACTTCAAACCTTAACCTAGCGACTGGTGAAACTAAGGTGTATACAGGAACTGGAACAGACTCAAACTATAATGTTCCAATTTACTATACATTGAAAGTGACAAATGACGGAACAAATCTGAATTTTGTCTACACTGTTTCCTATGTTAATCCTGCAACATCAACCCTTGAGAATATTTCGAAGATGAGTCCTGGATATTCTATCTATAATACAGGAACATCAACACAAACGATGTTTACTTTAGGTAAGGGACTTACTCCTCCAACAACTGTAACGTCTTATGTTACAGATAAAAATGGTAACCAAATTGCAAATCCTAAGGCTAATACAACACCAGTAACAAGTCAAGGAGACGGTTTTAGTTGGTCAAATGGTTTCCAAATGAATGGTTACCAGGCTAAGCAAAGCTATGGACTGACAACAACTTGGACTGCTAAAATCACTGGTGATGATACCTCCTTCACCTTCTCACCTTATGCAGGTAAGACTGATGCGATTGCAGTTAACTTCTTTAATGGTAGTCAGGTTATCGAGTCAGAGTCTGAAGCTGATACAACGAGTGCATCTTTAAGTACATCTCAAAGCATCGTAGAAAGTGCTTCAACAGTAGAGTCTCAATCTGTATCAACAAGTAAGGTAGAATCTGCATCAGTTTCAGCATCTGAGTCAGAGGTTGTCTCATCTTCTCTTTCTCAATCAGAGGAAGCATCAGCATCCCTTTCAGAGAGTATTTCAGAAAGTCTTCTTGAAAGTGCCTCAACAAGTGCTTCAGTGAGCGCATCACAGTTGGAGTCAAATTCAGTCTCAGCTTCAGAAAGTGCATCAACTTCAACATCTCAGTCTGAGTCGAACTCAACTTCAGCATCTGAAAGTGCATCAACATCAACATCACAGTTGGAGTCAAATTCAGTCTCAGCTTCAGAAAGTGCGTCAACATCAACATCACAGTCTGAATCGAACTCAACATCAGCATCTGAAAGTGCCTCAACATCAACATCACAGTTGGAGTCAACTTCAGTCTCAGCTTCAGAAAGTGCGTCAACATCAACATCACAGTCTGAATCGAACTCAACTTCAGCCTCAGTAAGTGCGTCAACATCGATCTCTCAATCAATCTCAAATTACGAGTCAGCTTCAGAGAGTGAGTCAGTATCTGAATTGCAGTCAGTCTCAGACTCAGAGTCAGCCTCAGAGAGTGAGTCAACATCAGCATCACAATCCGAATCAAACTCAGTTTCTACTTCAGAAAGTGAATCGACATCAGCTTCACAATCCGAGTCAAACTCAGAGTCAGCCTCAGAGAGTGCCTCAATTTCAGCATCACAATCTGAGTCAAACTCAGTTTCTACTTCAGAAAGTGAATCAACATCATCATCACAATCCGAGTCAAACTCAGTTTCTACTTCAGAAAGTGAATCGACATCAGCTTCACAATCCGAGTCAAACTCAGAGTCAGCCTCAGAGAGTGCCTCAATTTCAGCATCACAATCTGAGTCAAACTCAGTTTCTACTTCAGAAAGTGAATCAACATCATCATCACAATCCGAGTCAAACTCAGTTTCGACTTCAGAGAGTGAGTCAACGTCAGCATCACAATCCGAATCGAATTCAGTTTCAGCTTCAGAAAGTGAATCAACATCAGCTTCACAATCTGAGTCAAACTCAGTTTCTACTTCAGAAAGTGAATCAACATCAGCTTCACAATCCGAGTCAAACTCAGTTTCAACTTCAGAGAGTGAATCAACGTCAGCGTCACAATCCGAATCAAACTCAGTTTCAACTTCAGAGAGTGAATCGACGTCAGCGTCACAATCCGAGTCAAACTCAGTTTCAACTTCAGAAAGTGAATCAATTTCAGAATCACAATCAGTGTCTAACTCAGAATCAGCGTCAGAGAGTGCGTCTGTATCTGAATCACAGTCTGTATCAAACTCAGAATCAGCGTCAGAGAGTGCATCAGTAAGCGAATCACAATCAATGTCTAATTCCGAGTCAGCATCAACAAGTGCGTCTGTATCTGAATCACAATCAGTGTCTAACTCAGAGTCAGCATCAACAAGTGCGTCTGTCTCAGAATCACAGTCTGTATCAAACTCAGAATCAGCGTCAGAGAGTGCATCAGTTTCTGAATCACAGTCTGCTTCAAACTCAGAGTCAGCCTCAGAAAGTGCGTCAGTAAGTGAATCACAGTCTGTTTCAAACTCCGAATCAGCCTCAGAAAGTGCATCAGTTTCTGAATCACAGTCTGCTTCAAACTCAGAGTCAGCGTCAGTAAGTGAATCAATTTCAGAATCACAATCAGTATCTAACTCAGAGTCAGCCTCAGAGAGTGAGTCAACATCGACATCACAATTCGAGTCAAACTCAGAGTCAGCGTCAGTAAGTGAATCAATTTCAGAATCACAATCAGTGTCTAACTCCGAATCAGCGTCAGAGAGTGCTTCTGTCTCAGAATCACAGTCTGTATCAAACTCCGAATCAGCGTCAGAGAGTGCTTCTGTCTCAGAATCACAGTCTGTATCAAGCTCCGAATCAGCGTCAGAGAGTGCATCAGTAAGCGAATCACAATCAGTGTCTAATTCCGAGTCAGCATCAACAAGTGCGTCTGTCTCAGAATCACAATCCGCTTCAACTTCAGAATCAGCGTCAGTAAGTGAATCAATTTCTGAATCACAGTCTGTATCAAACTCAGAATCAGCGTCAGAGAGTGCATCAGTTTCTGAATCACAGTCTGCTTCAAACTCAGAGTCAGCATCAGTAAGTGTATCAGTAAGCGACTCACAATCAGTGTCTAATTCAGAATCAGCCTCAGAGAGTGCGTCAGTTTCTGAATCACAGTCTGTATCAAACTCAGAATCAGCTTCAGAAAGTGCATCAGTTTCAGAATCACAGTCTGTCTCAAATTCCGAGTCAGCGTCAGTAAGTGAATCAATCTCAGAATCACAATCTGCTTCAACTTCAGAATCAGCGTCAGTAAGTGCTTCAATTTCAGCTAGTGAGTCAGCATCATTGAGTGAATCTCGAAGTACAAGTGCGTCAGTTTCGGCTTCTGAATCAGAATCATTAAGTACATCAAGCTCTTTGAGTGCTTCTGTATTTGAAAGTCAGTCTCAAGCCTTCAGTGCTTCAATTTCTGCAATCATTTCAACTGTTGAGTCTATTTCGAACTCTGCTTCAAGCTTCATTTCAACAAGTGAATCGCTTTCGACATCTAATTCAGCATCATTGAGTGAGTCGGCGTCATTGAGTGCATCTGTTTCAGGCTCACAATCAGTATCTAATTCTGAAAGTACATCTGTAAGTGCTTCAATCAGTGAATCACAATCAGTTTCAAATTCTGAGTCTGCATCAACAAGTGCCTCTATCTCAGGATCACAGTCTGTTTCAAACTCAGTCTCTGCCTCAGCGAGCGCCTCTGAATCTGCATCAGCATCTACGTCAGTCTCAGAATCAGTAAGCGCCTCTGAATCTGCATCAGCATCTGCGTCAGTCTCAGTAAGCACATCCGCTTCAGTCTCTGCGTCAGAATCAACAAGCACATCTGAATCTGCATCAGCATCTGCGTCAGTCTCAGTAAGCACATCTGCATCAGCGTCAGCGAGCGCCTCAGAATCAGCAAGTGTTTCAAATTCTGAGTCTGCATCAACAAGTACCTCTGTCTCAGAATCACAGTCTGTTTCAAACTCAGTCTCAGCGTCAGCGTCAGCAAGCACATCCGCATCAGTCTCCGCATCAGTCTCTGCGTCAGAATCAACAAGTGCCTCTGAGTCAGCATCTGCATCAGAATCAGCGAGCACATCAGTTTCTGTATCTGCTTCAGCGTCAGCGTCAGCAAGCACATCCGCTTCAGTCTCCGCATCAGTCTCTGCGTCAGAATCAACAAGTGCCTCTGAGTCAGCATCTGCATCAGAATCAGCAAGCACATCAGCTTCAGTCTCTGCATCAGAATCAGCAAGCGCATCTGAGTCAGCATCTGCATCAGAATCAGTAAGCGCCTCTGAATCTGCTTCAGCCTCTGCGTCAGCGTCAGCAAGCGCCTCCGCTTCAGTCTCTGCATCAGAATCAGCGAGCACATCAGTTTCTGTATCAGAGTCAGAATCATCAAGCGTCTCTGCATCAGTCTCTGCGTCAGCCTCAGCGAGCGAATCTGCATCAGTCTCAGCGTCAGAATCAACAAGTGCCTCTGAGTCAGCGTCAGCGAGCGCATCCGCTTCAGTCTCTGCATCAGTCTCAGTAAGCACATCTGCATCTGAGTCAGCGTCAGCAAGTACATCCGCTTCAGTCTCTGTTTCAGAATCAGTAAGTGCATCTGAATCTGCATCAGCATCTGCGTCAGCGTCAGCAAGTACATCCGCTTCAGTCTCTGCCTCAGACTCAGTAAGCACATCAGTTTCAGAGTCAGCGTCAGCAAGTGCATCTGAATCGGCATCTGCATCAGCGTCAGCAAGTACATCCGCTTCAGTCTCAGAATCAGTAAGCGCATCTGAATCTGCTTCAGTGTCAGCGTCAGTGAGCACATCAGTTTCAGAATCAGCGTCAGCTTCTACATCAGCATTCTTGAGTGCCTCTGAAAGCACAAGTGCTTCAACATCATTGAGTACTTCAGCAAGTCTTTCAACCTCTGCCTCAACAAGTGCTTCAGTGTCTGCCTCATTGAGTGCCTCAGAATCAACTTCTGAAGTGAAAGATCCTAAGCACAAACGTGGTAGCCAAGCGCTTCCTAAGACTGGTGAGGAAAACTCATCATTGTCAATGGCATTTGGTGCTTTGGCAACTGCAACAGGCCTCGCCTTTCTTGCTAAACGTAAGAAAGATGAAGAAGAAAGTGAAGACTTCTAAGTCTTAGTAAGTTTAATCATTATCTTCTAGCGAGATAATCAAATATCCCCTATTGATTAGAGTGATTTCCTAATTGGTGGGGGATTTTTTTTAGTCTGATATTCTAAAAATACAAATAGTTTTAATAAGTCTTAGGGTTACCATTATTATCGTATTTTTAGGGGGATGAAAGAAGTGATTAATCGATAGAAAGCGATCTCGAAATGAGATTTTTTGATTAATTTTATGATAAAATTTAAAGGAGTATTTTAATCAAAAATAAATGGAGTATATATGTTTTTTAGAAGGAATGAAGGTCAATATCGTGAAACCGATCGTGTGACACGCTTTAAATTGGTTAAGTCAGGGAAGCACTGGCTTCGTGCGGCGACGTCGAATTTTGGTCTTTTCAAGGTGCTTAGAGGGGGTGTGGATACACCGTCTGTTGCTGCCCATCAGGTAGAGGTGGATGCACCTGCTTTTTCAGGTCAGACACTGCTTAAGGGAGTGCTTGCAACGGGGACCTTGTTAGGTGGTTCTGTTGTGACTCAAGTAGCTCATGCGGATGAAATGACTGATCAGCCGATTTTGGAAAGTGAAGCAGGAGCTAAGACTGATTTCTTGGCTACATCTGATTCCGTTGTTCTTGGAAATATGGAGTCTGTGTCCAGTGTTCAAGAGAGTCAAGTAAATAGTCAAGGGTCATCAGAAACTGCGTCAAGTCAGACTTCGGAGGCTTCTTTGAGTGAGTCTTTATCACGCAGCCAATCGGTGTCTGCTTCTGAATTAGCTTCAAGATCGACATCCTTGTCATTGAGTGCCTCGCTTTCTGCTTCTTTGTCAGCTTCCTTAGCTTCTAAGTCGGAATCAGTAAGTCAGACGGATTCTTCTTCACATAGTCTGTCAGAGAGCGCAGCTGAAAAATCATCAGAGCATAGTGCAAGTGCATCTGTTCAGTCAGTTAGCAAGAGTGATAGTAGTAGCGACACTAAAGTAGGGATGTCCCTTGTCAGCTCAGAGTCAACCTTGTTAAACGCTTCCTTGACATCTGAAGTGCAAACGAATCTCAAATTGTCTGATACGGCTACTGGGCTGCTAGCTGCCTCGGTTGTGGCTGATGCTGAGCGTTTAGAACAAGAAAAGCGTCTCAAAGATTTAGCCTTAGATATTTATACCTATAAAGCTCAAGCTGTTGATTTGCCAAATACGGATGCTGCTATTCTTAAGGGAGATAAAGCCTTGGATGCCATTCGTGTCAGTCTGGCTGATCGTGATAGTGATGTGGCTCCTACGATTAGTCAGGCTCGTCAGGCTAGAAATAGTCTTGCCAATGCGGTGCTTCGTGCGACATCTGGTCAGCGTGATCCTCGTAATGGTTCTCGCATTGATGCAAATAGCAACCTCCGTGCACCCCAGTATAATTTAGGTCTGGCTAACAATGCCTTGATTTCTATTTATAACTCTGACTACATCAATCAGGCTTATAATGTTGTTGAAACCATTCCTACACGAAATAGTATTAAAAGCATTGGCTACGCTTCTGGTAGTGATCGTGTGAATGGGATCAACGTACCTCAGACCTCTGCATTGAAAAATAGTGCAGTCGCCTTTAATATTGTGGGGACTGTTGGGCAGACAGAGGTCGTAACGCCTGGGAAAATTTATAATGTTTCTTTTGTAGTGACTAATACGGCTAGGCAGTCAGTGACACGTACGCTTCGTATTCAGGTTTTGCCACAAAATGATGGCATTCGAAACCCGATTACGGCTGTGACAACGAGTACTTATGTTAATGACACAAGTAATCTCGCTCAAGCCGAAAAAGATAAGGTTTGGGAGGCCTTTAAGACTACTAACCCAAATATTGCCACTTCAAAGGATTTTAAATCTTATTCGGTTTCATCATCTGGTGTGGTGACTATTACTTATAAAGATAACACCACAAATGATGTGACGGCTCCAGTGAAGCGACTTACAGCACCAACGGTTGAAACGAGATTATTGGACAAGGCTTACACGCAAACACCTGTAACGGTGACAGGAGCTGAGCCAGGTTCTACAGTCGTTCTATATAATAATGACGACGAAGTGGGAACAGCAGTGGCAGATGCTTCGGGTCAAGCGATTGTGACGCCGACAGTTAAGTTACGAACAGGTGGTGTAACAGCCAAAGCTCGCATCATGTATGATGATTATGCGGTATACTCAGATGCCAGCAATTCCGTGGCTGTAACGGACGGAACGCGTCCTGAAGTGACGGCCAAGTTGACTGTCGATGGTGTGGAACCTAAGTCTACGCCTCTCGAAGGTGGTGGGAAAAACTATACCATCTATGCTGGTGATGATGCTGTTTTGACTTTCACGGCTACAGATGACAGTGGCAAACTTAAAGAAATGAAAGTCGTTGCAAGAGCCGATTTGAATGACAATGCCTTGAACGGAAATTTCTTTGGTAGTAGCCAGTATGGAACAGGTAATGTTGCACCGATTACGGGAGATATCACAGCAACGAGTGACAATCCTGCAACCATCACAGCGACCATTCATTTGAAAGATGATCTTTACCATTCCTTCCGAAACACATGGCAACGTAATGTTGCTGCTATCGACAATGCATCAAATATGAACCGTCCAAATGGCTTGGGTGAGATTCGTATTACTCAGGGACGCTTAGCAGATCGTACGCCGGGTGTGGCGCCAACAAGCACAATTCAGGTGACCAGCCTGACTGCCTTAACCGATGCAGATAAAAGCAAGATTATTGCGGCTGTGTCGGCTTTGAATCCAGAGGCTGTCAACCGTATTAAATCTTATACGGTTAATAGTGATGGTACGGTAACGATTACTTATAAAGACAGTACGACGAATGTTGTGACGGTGAAATTGTCGGATAGTGATCACAGCCAGTCAGTGTCGCAAAGTGCCAGTCAGTCTAAGCAGGAATCAATTTCTCAAAGTCGAAGTGAGTCCGTTAAGCAGTCGGCATCGACCAGACTTTCATTGAGCACGGTTGCCTCAAAAAGTGTCTCAAGTTCTTTGAGTGAATCTTTGAAGACAAGCCAATCTCGAAGTCAATCTGCATCAACAAGTGCGTCTTTGAGTACTGTGAAGTCAGCGAGTGTCTCAAGTTCCTTGAGTTTATCAGCTCAACAGAGTGTTTCAAAATCACAAAGCCAATCTGCTTCAACGAGTGCGTCATTGAGTGGCGTGAAGTCACAGAGTATCTCAAGTTCCTTGAGTTTATCAGCACAACAGAGTGTTTCAAAATCACAAAGTCAATCAGCCTCAGCGAGTGCTTCTTTGAGTGCCGTGAAATCGGAGAGCGTTTCAAGTTCATTAAGTGAGTCCTTGAAGACTAGCGTCTCACAAAGTGAGTCCGCCTCAACAAGTACATCTTTGAGTGCTGTGAAATCGGAGAGCATTTCAAGTTCCTTGAGTGAGTCTTTGAAGAGTAGTGTCTCACAAAGTGAGTCAGCTTCAACAAGTACATCTTTGAGTGCTGTGAAATCGGAGAGCGTTTCAAGTTCCTTGAGTGAGTCTTTGAAGAGTAGTGTCTCACAAAGTGAGTCCGCCTCAACAAGTACATCTTTGAGTGCCGTGAAATCGGAGAGCATTTCAAGTTCCTTGAGTGAGTCCTTGAAGACTAGCGTTTCGCAAAGTGAGTCTGCTTCAGAGAGTGCTTCTTTGAGTGCCGTGAAATCGGAGAGCGTTTCAAGTTCCTTGAGTGAGTCCTTGAAGACTAGCGTCTCACAAAGTGAGTCCGCCTTAACAAGTACATCTTTGAGTGCCGTGAAATCGGAGAGCATTTCAAGTTCCTTGAGTGAGTCCTTGAAGACTAGCATCTCACAAAGTGAGTCAGCTTTAGAGAGTGCGTCTGTTTCAGAGTCGAAATCCTTATCAAATTCCGAATCAGCCTCAGTAAGTGAATCAGTATCAGAATCACAGTCTGTTTCAAATTCTGGGTCAGCATCATTGAGTGCGTCAGTGTCTGAATCACAATCAGTGTCTAATTCAGAATCATCGTCAGTAAGTGAATCAATTTCAGTCTCACAGTCTGTCTCAAACTCCGAATCAGCCTCAGTAAGTGAATCAATTTCAGAATCACAGTCTGAATCAAACTCAGTTTCAGTCTCAGTAAGTGCGTCTGTTTCAACCTCACAATCTGCCTCAAATTCAGAATCATCGTCAGTAAGTGAATCAGTATCAGAATCACAGTCTATTTCAAACTCAGAGTCAGCCTCAGAGAGTGCTTCAGTATCAGAATCACAGTCTGTTTCAAATTCTGGGTCAGCATCATTGAGTGCGTCAGTGTCTGAATCACAATCAGTCTCGACTTCCGAGTCAGCTTCAGAGAGCGAATCAACGTCGACATCACAATCAGAGTCAAATTCAACTTCAGCCTCAGTAAGTGCGTCTGTTTCAACCTCACAATCTGCCTCAAATTCAGAATCAGCCTCAGTAAGTGCGTCTGTTTCAGCCTCACAGTCTGTTTCAACTTTCGAGTCGGCTTCAACAAGTGAATCAATTTCAGAATCACAATCAGAGTCGAATTCCGTTTCATCTTCAGAGAGTGAGTCAGTTTCGGAATCACAGTCTGTCTCAAACTCAGAGTCAGCTTCAGAAAGTGCTTCAGTATCTGAGTCACAATCGGTTTCAAACTCAGAGTCAGCATCAGAGAGCGAATCGATATCAGCGTCACAATCAGAGTCTAATTCAGTTTCGACTTCAGAGAGCGAGTCAACGTCGACATTACAATCCGAGTCAAACTCAGTTTCTACCTCTGAGAGCGAATCAACATCAACATCGCAATTCGAGTCAAACTCAGTTTCAGCTTCAGAGAGTGAGTCGACATCTGCGTCACAATCAGAATCGAACTCAGTTTCAGCTTCGGAGAGTGAGTCGACATCAATGTCACAATCCGAGTCGAATTCAGTTTCTACTTCAGAGAGCGAGTCAACGTCAACATCACAATCCGAGTCAAATTCAGTTTCTGCGTCAGTAAGTGCATCAGTAAGCACATCACAGCTGGAATCAAATTCAGTTTCTACCTCAGAGAGTGAATCGACATCATCTTCACAATCCGAATCAAACTCAGTTTCTACTTCAGAGAGTGAGTCAACGTCAGCGTCACAATCTGAATCAAATTCAGTTTCAGCTTCAGAAAGTGAATCAACATCAGCGTCACAATCCGAGTCAAACTCAGTTTCTACCTCAGAGAGTGAGTCAATTTCGGAATCACAGTCTGTTTCAAATTCCGAATCATCTTCAACAAGTGAGTCAGTATCAGAATCGCAGTCAGTCTCAAACTCCGAGTCAGCTTCAACAAGTGAGTCAGTATCAGAATCGCAGTCAGTCTCAAACTCCGAGTCAGCTTCAACAAGTGAGTCAGTATCAGAATCGCAGTCAGTCTCAAATTCTGAGTCATCTTCAGTGAGTGCGTCAATCAGTGAGTCACAATCAGAGTCAAACTCCGAGTCAGCGTCAGTAAGTGAATCGACATCAGCATCACAATCCGAGTCAAACTCAGTTTCGACTTCAGAGAGTGAGTCAATTTCGGAATCACAATCTGTTTCTAATTCCGAATCGGCTTCAGTAAGTGAATCAATCTCAGAATCACAGTCTGTATCCAACTCAGAATCCGCTTCCGTAAGTGAGTCAGTTTCAGAATCACAATCAGAGTCAAATTCAGAGTCAGCGTCAGTAAGTGAATCAATCTCAGAGTCACAGTCAGTTTCAAATTCCGAATCGGCTTCAGTAAGTGAGTCAATCAGCGAGTCACAATCAGTGTCTAACTCAGAGTCAGCATCAGAAAGTGAATCAATTTCAGAGTCACAATCAGTATCGAACTCCGAGTCATCGTCAGTAAGTGAGTCAATCTCTGAATCACAGTCTGTTTCAAACTCCGAATCAACATCTGTAAGTGAATCAATTTCAGAGTCACAATCAGTATCTAATTCAGAGTCAGCATCAACAAGTGAGTCAAATTCAGAGTCACAGTCAGTTTCAAATTCCGAATCGGCTTCAGTAAGTGAGTCAATCAGCGAATCACAATCAGTATCTAATTCAGAGTCAGCATCAACAAGTGAGTCAAATTCAGAGTCACAGTCAGTTTCAAATTCAGAATCTGACTCTGTAAGTGCTTCAGTTTCAGCTAGTGAGTCAGCCTCATTGAGTGAATCACAAAGTACAAGCGCATCAGTGTCGGCTTCTGAATCAGTATCATTGAGTACATCAAGCTCATTGAGTGCATCTGTTTTTGAAAGTCAGTCTCAAGCTTTCAGTGCTTCGATTTCTGCAATTATTTCAACTGTAGAATCTATATCGAACTCGGCTTCTCGTTTCATTTCAACAAGTGAATCGATTTCAACATCGAACTCAGCATCATTGAGTGACTCAGCATCGTTGAGCGCTTCAGTTTCAGACTCACAATCAGTGTCTAACTCCGAGTCAGCATCAGAAAGTGCATCAATCAGTGAATCACAGTCTGTTTCAAACTCAGTATCAGCTTCAGTAAGTGCTTCGATTTCAACAAGTGAGTCTGTATCATTGAGTGAGTCGCAAAGTGCAAGTGCATCAGCGTCCGAGTCAGCATCTGCAAGCGTTTCAGCTTCTGAATCAACCTCAGCAAGTGTTTCTGCATCCGAATCAACTTCAGTGAGTGTGTCAGTATCCGAGTCAACCTCGGCTAGTATTTCTGCATCAGAATCAGAATCATCAAGTTTGTCTGCATCCGAGTCGGCATCGGCTAGTGTTTCAGCTTCTGAATCAACCTCATCAAGTGTGTCAGTATCTGAGTCAACTTCATCGAGTGTTTCAGTGCCTGAGTCAGCATCGGCTAGCGTTTCTGCATCAGAAAGTGCTTCAATTTCAGCAAGTGAGTCTGCATCATTGAGTGAATCTCGAAGTACAAGTGCATCGGTGTCGGCGTCTGAATCAGTATCATTGAGTACGTCAAGCTCTTTGAGTGCTTCTGTATTTGAAAGTCAGTCTCAAGCCTTCAGTGCTTCAATTTCTGCAATCATTTCAACTGTTGAGTCTATTTCGAACTCGGCTTCAAGCTTCATTTCAGCTAGTGAATCGCTTTCGACATCTAATTCAGCATCGTTGAGTGAGTCGGCGTCATTGGGTGCATCTGTTTCAGGGTCACAATCAGTCTCTAATTCAGTGTCTGCATCAACAAGTGCTTCTGTCTCAGCATCACAGTCTATTTCAAACTCAGTTTCAGCCTATGTATCAGAATCACAATCCGAATCAAATTCAGTTTCTACTTCAGAGAGTGAATCAACGTCAACATCACAATCTGAGTCAAACTCAGTTTCAGCGTCAGTAAGTTCTTCGATTTCAACAAGTGAGTCTGTATCGTTGAGTGAGTCGCAAAGTAAAAGTGCATCATCCTCAGCAAGCACATCAGCTTCAGTCTCAGCGTCAGAATTAGCGAGCGCATCCGATTCAGTATCTACGTCAGCCTCAGTAGGTGCGTCAGAATCAGCCAGCACGTCTGAGTCAACATCAACAAGTACCTCTGTATCAGAATCACAGTCTGTTTCAAACTCAGAATCAGCCTCAGTAAGTTCTTCGATTTCAACAAGTGAGTCTGTATCGTTCAGTGAGGCGCAAAGTGAAAGTGCATCAGCCTCAAAATCAACATCATCGATCGTTTCATCATCATTGAGTGAATCACAATCAGCCTCAGTAAGTACTTCGATTTCAACAAGTGAGTCTTTATCGTTGAGCAAATTACAAAGTGCAAGTGTATCTGTCTCAGCATCAGCCAGCACGTCTGAGTCAGTCTCAACAAGTGCCTCTGTCTCAGAATCCGCTTCATCAAGCGTTTCAGTATCAGAGTCAGCTTCTACATCAGCATTCTTGAGTGTCTCTGAAAGCACAAGTGCTTCAACAAGTATTTCAACATCATTGAGTACTTCAGCAAGTCTTTCAACCTCTGCCTCAACAAGTGCCTCAGAATCAACTTCTGAAGTGAAAGATCTTAAGCACGAACGTGGAAGCCAAGCGCTTCCTAAGACTGGTGAGGAAAACTCATCATTGTCAATGGCCATAGGTGCCTTGGCAACTGCAACTGGTCTTGGATTTCTTGCCAAACGTAAGAAAGATGAAGAATAGGACGAAGATTATTCGTATTTCAGAATTGTAATAGACTTTGCAATGCTCAGATAAGCACAAAAAAACACCTTTATGTTAGCTAACCATTCTAGCTAGAAGGTGTTTTTTGATTTGAAGATGTTGTGGAAGTTTCAAAATGGAACTGACTTTTTGAAATACAAATGACTACATAAAAATAAGAGACCACTTGAACATGGTCTCTTATTTGTTGTCTTGCTCATTATCTTGTTTAAACAACACAGTTCCGATCGTTACTAGAATGGTTAACAGAATTGGTATAACTCGAAAAACTCCCCAGTCAGGGTCGTAAGCAAGAAGGATAGAAGCTACATAAAAAACAATGCTTGTGTATAAGAAGTTTTTACTAGCTTTTTTACGCCCAATACCTGTTAAAATAGTTGCAATGATAAAACTAATCAAACTAGGTGCTAGGAAAATTATCAGAAGAATTCCCCAAGGATTAATGAAAAATAAGGCAAAATAAACGATAGCTAAATAAAAATAAACGATAGCTAAATAAAAGGCGACTGCAAGGAAAATAGAAGCAACCCTGTTGTCTGGAGCATTCTTCTTAATGAGCTCTTGATTATTGAACTCTTGACCAGTCTTACCCTTATCTTGGCTTGTGTTGAAGTTTGTATGTTGTACTGACATCTTTCTCACCTACCCCTCTATTTGTATCTAAATAGGTTAACTCTTTTCACCTTTATTATACTCCTTTTTTCCTTAGTTTCAGCAAGATTGATAGGCTTTTGAGACATTTTTATGTGATGGCTTGTTGCTCGTGTTCTGCTTTCTTACTGGCACTATAGGTCCCAATTTAAAGCCCTTACACCTCAGTAAGTAATGAATGGCTTAGATAGTTAGAATTTAGATTTTGTATGAGAAGATAGTCTAAAAAAGACCCTATTTTAACAGACCTAATGGTTTGGTAAGGATAGTATTTTTTGTCGCTTTGAGAGAAGTGCCTTAAGGATTTTGTGAATTTTCATTAGATTTCTTTGTAATCCCATTAAAAGAAGTCTCTTATCAATAATCATTCTAAATAGCCATAGAGTGTCAGTTATCTGTTTCTCAACGAACTAAAATGAGCATGTTTATAATTCTAAACACTCATTTAAAACTAATGTTATTAAAGCAATAAAAGGACTTTTCTAAAAATTATGAAAATTTATCGAATCTTATTGAAAAAAAGCTTTCAATGATTTAGAATGAAGCTATAAATGGGAAAAAGGAGTCTTTTTATTATGGACAAAAAAGTACATTATAAAATGCACAAAGTTAAGAAACAATGGGTAACCATCGCAGTTACAGGGATGTCACTCGGTGCAGTCTCAGCGGTTTCTTTAGGAACTAACGACGGTGTCGTTCAGGCCGACGAACACACGGATGCTACTGTAGCCATCCCCGATATTACTGTTGATACGGGTACTGTATCTAACGATACAACGGCTGCTCAGGATCCAACTACAGCAGTTGCAGCGACAAACGATGTCGCAACTGATCAAGCCGCACCAACAGCAACTTTCGATTTGACAACTGATACAACAAATACAGTTGCAGCGAATGCTGTTGATACGGCATCGACTGTCGGTACTGATCGTGCGGCAACTACAACAGATACAACAGCAACTAATGATACAGCTGTTGATACAACAAATAACAATACTACAACTGACACAACAACAGTTACTGATCGCGTAGCGACACGTGAACGTCGTGCGACTGGTGCTCGACGTGGTCCTACAGGAGGCCGTCGTGCTACCCCAGTTAACGGCAATACTAACAATGCTAATAATACTGTCACAGTAGTAAACAACGACCTTCCAGCAACTAACACTGTCGTAACTGATGGTCCAAGTCACATCAAAACAATTGATGGAAAACAATACTACGTTGAAGATGACGGCACTATTCGTAAGAACTATGTCCTTGAACGTAACGGCGGAAGCCAATACTTCAACGCTGAAACTGGTGAATTGTCTAACCAAAAAGAATACCGTTTCGACAAGAACGGTGGAACAGGTTCATCAGCTGATAGCACAAACACAAACGTTACTGTAAATGGTGATAAAAATGCCTTTTATGGTACAACTGATAAAGATATCGAACTTGTTGATGGTTACTTCACTGCCAACACATGGTACCGTCCAAAAGAAATCTTGAAAGATGGTAAAGAGTGGACTGCTTCAACTGAAAATGACAAACGTCCATTGCTTACAGTTTGGTGGCCAAGCAAGGCTATCCAAGCGAGCTACCTCAACTACATGAAGGAGCAAGGTCTCGGTACCAATCAGACCTATACGTCATTCAGCTCACAAACCCAAATGGACCAAGCAGCGCTTGAAGTTCAAAAACGTATTGAAGAACGTATTGCGCGTGAAGGTAACACTGACTGGTTGCGTACAACTATCAAAAATTTCGTGAAGACCCAACCAGGTTGGAATTCAACTTCTGAAAATCTTGATAATAGTGACCACTTGCAAGGTGGTGCCCTTCTCTATAACAACGATAGTCGTACAAGTCATGCTAACTCTGACTATCGTCTCTTGAACCGCACACCAACTAGCCAAACAGGTAAACACAATCCTAAGTATACTAAGGATACAAGTAACGGTGGTTTCGAGTTCTTGTTGGCTAATGATATCGACAACTCAAACCCAGCGGTTCAAGCTGAGCAGTTGAACTGGCTCCACTACATCATGAACATCGGTACTATCACTGGTGGTTCTGAAGATGAAAACTTTGATGGTGTTCGTGTCGATGCCGTGGATAATGTCAATGCTGACCTTCTCCAAATTGCTTCAGATTACTTCAAAGCTAAGTATGGTTCTGATCAAAGCCAAGAACAAGCTATTAAGCACTTGTCTATCTTGGAAGCATGGTCTCACAATGATGCCTACTACAATGAAGACACCAAAGGTGCTCAATTGCCAATGGATGACCCTATGCACTTGGCATTGGTATATTCACTCTTGCGTCCAATTGGTAACCGTTCAGGAGTTGAACCACTCATTTCAAATAGTTTAAATGACCGTTCTGAAAGTGGTAAAAACTCTAAACGTATGGCTAACTACTCATTTGTTCGTGCCCACGATTCAGAGGTACAATCAATCATTGGTCAAATCATCAAAAATGAAATCAACCCTCAATCAACAGGGAATACCTTCACTCTTGATGAAATGAAGAAAGCCTTTGAAATCTACAACAGAGACATGCGTAGTGCCAACAAGCAATACACACAATATAACATCCCATCAGCATATGCCTTGATGCTTACACATAAGGACACTGTGCCACGTGTTTACTATGGAGACATGTACACAGATGATGGTCAATATATGGCTCAAAAATCACCATATTATGATGCTATTGAAACCCTCTTGAAAGGCCGTATCCGCTATGCAGCTGGCGGTCAAGATATGAAGGTTAACTACATCGGTTATGGTAATACTAATGGTTGGGATGCTGCAGGTGTCTTGACATCTGTACGTTATGGTACAGGGGCTAACAGTGCTTCTGATGCTGGTACAGCAGAAACACGCAACCAAGGTATGGCAGTTATCGTTTCAAACCAACCAGCCCTTCGTTTGACAAGCAACTTGACAATTAACATGGGTGCGGCTCACCGTAACCAAGCTTATCGTCCATTGCTTTTGACAACAAACGATGGTGTGGCTACTTACTTGAATGACAGCGATGCTAACGGTATTGTCAAATACACTGATGGTAACGGTAATTTGACATTTAATGCAAGCGAAATCCGTGGTATTCGTAACCCTCAAGTTGATGGTTACCTTGCGGTTTGGGTACCAGTAGGTGCTTCTGAAACTCAAGACGTGCGTGTGGCACCAAGTAAAGAAAAGAACAGCAGTGGTTTGGTTTACGAATCAAATGCTGCCCTTGATTCACAAGTTATCTACGAAGGTTTCTCTAACTTCCAAGACTTCGTCCAAGATTCATCACAATACACTAATAAGAAGATTGCTGAAAATGCAAACCTCTTCAAATCATGGGGTATCACATCATTCGAATTTGCCCCACAATACGTTTCAAGTGATGACGGTAGCTTCCTTGACTCAGTCATCCAAAATGGTTATGCCTTTACAGACCGTTATGATATTGGTATGAGCAAGGACAACAAGTACGGTTCATTGGCTGACTTGAAAGCAGCTCTTAAATCGCTCCACGCTGTAGGTATCTCAGCGATTGCTGACTGGGTTCCAGACCAAATCTATAACCTTCCGGGTGATGAAGTGGTCACTGCAACTCGTGTTAATAACTATGGTGAAACTAAAGACGGCGCAATCATCAATCATAGCCTCTATGCTGCTAAGACACGTACTTTTGGTAACGACTATCAAGGTAAATATGGTGGTGCCTTCATTGATGAATTGAAACGTCTTTATCCACAAATCTTTGACCGTGTTCAAATCTCTACTGGTAAACGTATGACTACTGACGAGAAAATTACACAGTGGTCTGCGAAGTACATGAATGGTACTAACATTCTTGACCGTGGTTCAGAGTACGTGCTTAAGAATGGTCTAAGTGGTTACTATGGTACAAATGGTGGTAAAGTTAGCCTTCCAAAAGTAGTCGGAAGCAACCAATCAACTAACAACGACAACCAAAACGGTGATGGTAGTGGTAAGTTCGAGAAGAGCTGGGGTAGTGTTTACTATCGTTATAACGATGGCAAACGTGCTAAGAATGCCTTCATCAAAGATAACGACGGAAATGTTTACTACTTTGATAACTCAGGTCGCATGGCAATCGGTGAAAAGACTATCGATGGTAAACAATACTTCTTCCTCGCTAATGGGGTGCAGTTGCGTGATGGTTATCGTCAAAACCGCAGAGGTCAAGTCTTCTACTATGACCAAAACGGTGTCTTGAATGCAAACGGCAAACAAGATCCAAAACCAGATAACAATAATAATGCATCAGGACGTAACCAATTCGTTCAAATTGGTAATAACGTTTGGGCTTACTATGATGCTAATGGTAAACGTGTAACAGGTCACCAAAACATTAATGGTCAAGAACTCTTCTTCGACAACAATGGTGTCCAAGTTAAAGGTCGTACCGTTAATGAGAACGGCACTATCCGTTACTATGATGCTAACTCAGGCGAAATGGCTCGCAACCGTTTTGCTGAAATTGAACCAGGTGTTTGGGCTTACTTCAATAATGATGGAGCAGCCGTAAAAGGTTCACAAAACATCAATGGTCAAAACCTCTACTTTGATCAAAATGGTCGTCAGGTCAAAGGTGCTTTGGCAAACGTAGATGGTAACCTTCGTTACTATGATGTAAACTCAGGTGAGCTTTACCGCAATCAATTCCACGAAATTGATGGTAGCTGGTATTACTTCGATGGTAATGGTAATGCTGTCAAAGGCATGGTTAATATCAATGGTCAAAATCTCCTCTTTGATAAAAATGGTAAACAAATCAAAGGTCATCTGGTTCGCGTGAACGGTGTTGTTCGTTACTTTGATCCAAATTCAGGTGAAATGGCAGTTAACCGTTGGGTTGAAGTAAGTCCAGGATGGTGGATTTACTTTGACGGTGAAGGCCGAGGTCAAATCTAATCGTTTCCAAACTGTATGAACCGAGACAACAGTCTCGGTTTTTATGGCGTAACTGGGTTTCCGTAAAGACTTAGATGTGGACTGTGAATAGTCAATTTAACCCGTTTCTTGAGTTAGTTGTGAAAATACCTCTGACTATTTGGTGCCAAGGATGACATCAAAATAACCTAATCCAAGTAACTATTATTAATGCATAATTTAATACGAGATAACTTTGAATTTAGGGATTTTCATTAAATGGTTCCAATCTATTGACGAAGCGTCAAAGTCAATCTATACTAGGAGTAAAGCCAGTTATTTATTGGTATTCCATAGTCGAGGACTAGGCACGGACCTTGTCTGTGTCATTCTCTTAGGTTGTTCCCTTACAACTAAGGTAAGGCTCTAGACTTTCAAAGATGAGAAGTAGTTGTAATCGTTTTAAGTGTATTTCTTGTAAGAGTGTCTCAGGTGAGAGAAAACACCATTAAAGACCTATCATTTAAGCTGTAGAAGGAATCTCATTTTGATGCCACTTTCGTAAACTACTTGATAGATATTGCACATTAAAGCACTATTTTTTCACTTAGGGGTTAAAATGATTAAAGTTCTTACACCTTACTTGTAAAAATTCGATTCTCGTATTATAGTATATATAAGAGATATCAAAAATTTTAATCTTTGATAAGAACTTGTTAGCTTCTCTGAGGGAAAATGAAATCTTAATAGAAAAGATTTCCATGAGAACTTAGCAAGTAAAGGATTTTATTTCTCATAAAAAGAAGAAAGGGGGAGTATTTTTGAGAGCCTATAGGGAAGATGCGACTGAAGCAGCAGCAAGAACTGCCGAAGAGCATATTGCACATAAATCAGTGGACTCTGATTTAGTTGATACTATAGATCTTTCTAAATTATTGACTAACCCAAAAAGTCGCTCTGACCACGGTGCCCCCTCTCCATTAGATTTTGCCAGAGCTGACGAAGTTCTCTTTGATAATCATGCTCAATCGGAAACCGTAAGGATTCCATCCAAGCAGGAGATTATCTTTCAAGGAGCGGATTCGCTAACTCCAGATCCTGAAGTCATGGAAAACCATGTCTTCACAGGGACTAGGGATAGGAAGACTGGTTTAATCGAATGGGACAAGGACAGTTATACCTATCCTAAGATATCGGTACCAGTTGTCCAGGGCTATTTCGCTGACCAAAAGGAAGCGGGTTTTAACGTTGTCACGCCCTATGTGCCAACGGTAACGGAACATGTGACCTATAGGAAATTGGGACGCATTATCCCTGTGACAGAAGATGGGGAATATATTCCAGGTGCTTTGACTAAGCAGTATAACAATAACAAAAAAGATCCACGAAAGGCGGGTGAGACAGCAACACCAGCTGTTCAAGATTATATGACAGATATTAAAAGTGTAGTACCGAACAAACCAGGAGCGGACACTCCGGTTGTGTATCGTAAAATTTTCAAGAAAGCCAGCATCACTTATATTGATGAAACTACCGGTGCTTACTTGGTTAGTGACCAGTTGACCGGTGAATTGGGTGAAGCGATTGAATACGGGACAGCAACACGTATCAAGACTTTCAAGGACATGGGATATGACTTGATTCAGGATGAATTCCCTAAGGATGCCATTTTTGATGATAAAGATATTGATGATCAAGAGTGGTTCGTCCTCTTGCAACACGATGTTGCCAAGGTGGGACCTGAAAATGAACAAGTCCCAGATACTCCAATCAATCCTAATAATCCAGATGGACCTAAATGGCCATCTAAGTATGCTTACGAAAAAGAAGTAAGCTTCACAGTCTTTTACAGAAGTACAGATGGCAATGCGGATTTGCCAGATGCTGATGTGCAAAAGGCTTATTGGGTGCGTACTCTTACCTTCGACAAGGTTACAGGTGAACTTGTTGATGAGACAGAGTGGTCTCCAAACAAAACCAAGTATTATGATATCTATGCACCAGTTGTTTTAGGTTATTTTGCGGATAGAGTAGAAGTTAAGGGTAGAGATGTTACTGAGGATAATATAGAAGAAACCGTTACCTACGTTCCACTTGGTAAGATTATCCCTATTGATGCGAATGGACGCTTGATTCCAAACGTTCCAACGCCAACCTTTAACAATGATGCCAATAACCCAACTAAGGTTAGTGAGACACTTGTTCCACACATTCCGGGTTACCGTCCAATGCAACAAAGTGTCATGCCTGAGAGCTTGACAGACGATATTCTTGTTGAGTACGCTCCAATCCTTGAAGATGTAACGCAACCAACCTTGCAAACTGTCTTCTTCAAAGGTGCTGGCGAAGCAACACCGTCTGTTAATATTCAGTCTGACTTCAGCTTCACTGGTAAGTACAACCAAGCAGAAGACACTTACACATGGGATCAAGACAGCTATACTTTCGCTAAGGTCAATGTTCCAGTTATCGAAGGTTACTTTGCGGACAAGGCAGTTGCTGGTATGAAGGTTGTTACACCTGATAAACCAGAAGCAACAGATAGTGTTGCCTATAAAGAGCTTGGTAAGATTATTCCTGTTGATACCTTTGGTAATCCAATCGCGGATGCAGAGCCAGTTCATTATGCTAATGATCCTCAAGATGCTACGCAAGTTATTGAGACACCAGCACCACAAGTTGCTGGCTACCAAGCTGAAAGTGAATTGGTATTGCCAATTGACCTCAGCATGGACCAAACCTTGGTTTACGAGCCAATCTTGGATGATATCACGCAAGATACGAAACAAACGGTTACCTTCCAAGGTGCAGGCTACAAAGATCCAGTTATCAACATTCAAGATAGCTTCAGCTTCCACGGTAAATTTAACCAAGTGGAACAAACAAGCACTTGGGATCAAGACAGCTTCACTTATGATGTCGTAGAAGTTCCAGTTGTAGATGGCTTCTATGCGGATAAACGTCAAGCTGGTGGACTTGAAGTTCGCCCAGACCTTCCAGAAGTGGAAGATACAGTAACTTACACAGAGCTTGGTAAGATTATTCCAGTAGATGAGTATGGTACACCAATCGAAAATGCACCTACTCCAAGCTACAACAACGATCCTGAAGATCCAACCATGGCTATGGAAACAGTCGTTCCAGATGTTCTTGGTTACATTTCTGAAAAGGCCTTTATTACTCCAGAACACCCAGGTCAAGATACCAACGTGGTTTATGCTAAGGATGAGCAAAAAGCTATTATCCTTTACATGAATGAGCTTGATAAGTCCGAATTGACTCGTGATGTCGTCGTCGGAAGCTCAGGTGAAAAGATTGACTACTCTACTGATGAACAAATCGCAAACTTGCTCAAACAAGGTTACGAGCTCGTCAACGATGGTTATGCGACAGCCTTTGACCACACTTACAATGGTGACTCTGACTTTGATCAAGTCTTCGAAGTTGTTCTTCGTGAACGTTTGGTTCTTATTGACCCAGATATGCCAGCACCAGTTGCAGGTGAAGTCGTAGATCCAAACGATGTTAATAGTCCAGTTTGGCCAAATAGCGTAGAGATGCTTGAAAACCGTGCCGATGTGACACGTACCATCCAGTATGTCTTCGAAGAAGGTGGTTTGGCTAGCGACGACTACGTTGAAGTTCTTGATTTCAAACGTTTGGCTAACGTTAACCTTGTGACAGGCGCTATCAATTATGAAGCATGGTCAAGTACTCAAGCTGGCTTCTCAGCTGTTCCTTCTCCAGAGGTTGTTGGATTTACACCAGACCGTATGGAAGTAGCTGAAATGACAGATGTTTCTGTAGAAACACCTGAAATCATGGAAGTAGTAACTTACCTTAAGGATGCTCAGAAAGCTACAGTTACTTATGTTGATGGCACAACTCGTAAGAAACTTGAAGTGGTTGACTTGCTTGGTAAATCAGGCGAAGTTATCGATTACTCAACAATCGAGCGCATCAAGTACTACAGTGATCGTGGTTATACCCTCCTTGCGGATGGTTTCACAAACGGTGTTATCTTTGATGGTGATTCACATGTTGACCAAAACTTCATGGTTACCCTTCGTCATGGTACTGTTCAAGTAGGTCCAGATAACATCCAAGAAGCTGGTACACCAATCAACCCAGCAAATCCTGATGGTGCTAAATGGCCAGAACGTGAAAGCTATATTAAAGATGTAACCTTCACAGTTCTCTACACATCTAGCGATGGACAAGCAGAACTTCCTGCCAATAACATCCAAACTGCTCAATGGACACGTAGCTTGACTATTGATAAGGTTACAGGTGAAGAGCTTGGTTCAAGCTACTGGACTTCAAATAAAGGTCAGTTTGAAACAGTTATCACCCCTGAAGTAGAAGGCTATAGCGCTGATAAGGACAAGGTTGAAGGTAAGACAGTAGGTCAACGTAACCTTGAAGAAACCGTTTTTTATATCCCGCTTACAGGTGATATCAATGGTAAACCTAAAGAAAACAAGGCAGACGATATCGTTGTTGAAGAGGTTCAAGACCTAGAAGTTCTCGACCAGGTCGAAGAACAAGTGGAATCTCATGAGGGACCAGTCACTTATGGACCAGGCGACGACTTTGAAGCACCGGTTTCAAGTCAAGCTGAGGGTAATGGCTCTAAACACAAGATGCCAATTAATCTCTCAAATGAGGAAGAAGCAAGCAAAGGTAAGATTGAAGAAACCATCAATATCGCAGGCTTCACCGTATCGGTAACAGGTCTAGGACTTGGCCGCAACGGACGTAAGAAGAAAAATAAAAAAGATCACAAAGATCAAAAAGAAAAATAATATAAAGACCTGAATGACTCAGGCATGCTCAGACAGAAAGAAAATCTCAAGTTGCATAGAGCACTTGGGATTTTTTTGTTGATTACCTAACTGAGATTTGTGGAAACTTAGCATTATAAATGTAAAAGAAGGTGTCGAAACATAAACAGACATTGATTAAATTGACGATAAAAATTATAATCTAGTTACAAGAGTTATGCACTTAAATGTTCATTCAAATACTGTTAAATTCACTTACAGCTTGTTTTAAAAAAGAGGTACTATGTCTATTTCGTTTACTTATTGTGGTGTTGCATGTGGCGTCATCTCCATTGATAATCAATTTTATATTGGAATTGATCCTGATTTATCACCTAAAGGAACCTTGGTACGGTTTAAAGGATTTGTCTCCGAGAAACAAACTGATGTTCATAAGGATAAGTCTCTTCTTAGTAAAGTTGATGTATGGCTAATAACTCATGGTCATCATGATCATTTAGATGATGTAGGAAGAAATTATTTAAAGGGTAAAACTGTCATTTCTCCTAATAAGAAAATCTTAAATGGGTTATCTGGCTTAAATAACTTTGGTTTAAAATGGGGAGAAGAACAATCATTTCAAGTCGCTGACTATTGTATCACCATTAAAGCACTACCGGCTTATCATGCCAGCAACTACATCATACGAAAGATTGTTGGTAAAGTGAATGGTTATCAAATATCAATTACAAGTTCGTCAGAAACTAAAGTCATTTATTTTACCGGTGATACTGTTTTGTACCCAGGTTTAACAAAAAATGTTCCTCAAAATATAGATGCTATATTTGCTAATTTAGGCGCTGTAAAATCAGGTTCATTTGGTGGACCATTTACCATGGACTTGAAGATGTTAAATCGAATGAAAGATCTCCTTCAACCTAAAAGGATTTATCCCATTCATATAGATGATTATAGTCATTACAAGACAACTAAAAAAGAAGTTGAAGCAGCAGGCTATAAGGTTTTAGCTGTAGGTGAGACCATCGATATATAATTTATTGAGCGAATTAAATACACTTGTTTATGGCATTCTTACTCACGTTTGCATTGCTGTCTCGCTTGTGGTAACATCACTTCTATACTACAATATAGGAAAACAACCATAAAAGGAGTATGCCATGCCAACTGAATATGAAAAAATGATTGCAGGTGACTTTTATAAACCTAGCGACCCTGAGTTACGTGCCCTAGCAGCTAAATCGAGAGAAAACCAAATGGCCTTTAATGCCGAAACTGACCGTCTCAAGAGGGCTGAAATTGTCAAATCTTGGTTTGGTTCGACTGGTGAAAATCTTGCCATGAATCCTCAGTTCGTTACGGATTATGGTGTTAATATTCATCTGGGTGAAAACTTTTATTCTAACTGGAACTTGACTATGCTAGATGTCTGTCCTATCACGATTGGCGACAATGCTATGATTGGTCCTAATTGTCAGTTTCTAACACCTCTTCATCCGCTTGATCCAACCGAGCGTAATTCAGGCCTTGAATATGGGGCTCCAATTACTATTGGTGATAATTTCTGGGCTGGTGGAGGCGTGACCATTCTTCCAGGCGTTACTTTGGGGAATAATGTAGTGGCTGGAGCAGGAGCTGTTGTGACTAAGTCCTTTGGAAACAACGTGGTTCTAGGTGGAAACCCTGCGCGTGTGATTAAGGAAATTCCTGTAAAGAAAGACTAAATGAAGCAACTCAAGGATTTAAGTTCTTGAGTTTTTCTATTTTTTGAAAGAATCTATTGACTTGAGTTAATAATTCTACTATACTGTTAATCGCTAGTTAGCTAACAATGTAGTTAAGGAGTCATGTTTTGGACCATTTTGGACGCTTGTTGAAGCAAGCCAATAACAATATGATGCGCCACTTTGATCAGTTTGCTAGGCAGTATGATTTGACTGGAAATCAGATGGCCATTATCGATTTTATAACTAATCATGCTAATCATGAGGTATTTCAACGTGACATTGAGCACGAATTTGAGATTCAGCGTTCGACAACGACAGTTCTCTTACAGCGGATGGAGAAAAAAGGCCTTATCGAACGACATACCTCAGCGAAAGACGCTAGGCAAAAAGCGGTTGTTTTAACGGATAAGGCAGTAAAAATCGCGTCTGCCTGTCAATCCTATCTTCGTAAAGAAGAGGAAGAGTTTGCCCAGCAATTTTCAGCTGAAGAGAGAGAAGTCTTTCTCAAAATCTTACAACACTACCGCAATATTTAAGTTTATATAGGAGGAACAAATACTCATGTCAGAAGAAAAAATCTCCACCAAGATCCTGTGTGCCATCTTTGCGACAGGAATCCTTTCTTTTTGTGGAGTGGCTGGTGAAACAGCTATGAACATCACCTTTCCTGTATTGATGAAGGCATTTTCGGTTAATACGTCAACAGTACAGTGGGTTACAACCATTTACCTATTAGTCGTTGCTTGCGTGGTGCCCTTATCTGCCTATCTCAAGCGTTCATTTAAGATGAAAACTATCTTTCTTGTCGCAAATCTTTTGTCTATCTTAGGTGTTCTCATTGACTTTATAGCGCCTAGTTTTAGCTTTGTTGTTTTGGGACGATTGGTTCAAGGGATGGGTGTTGGTTTTGCCCTACCTCTCATGTTTAACATCATTTTGGAGCAGGTGCCAAGTCGTAAGATTGGTCTCATGATGGGAGTTGGGACACTGATTACAGCTGTCGCTCCAGCGATTGGACCGACTGTTGGTGGACTTTTGACAGCGCATTTTGGTTGGCGTTCTATCTTCCTCATTCAGTTTCCTATTCTCTTGGCTTCACTGATTGCAGGGCTTCGCTCGATTGAGCAAAAGAGTGAGGTTAAACGTGAATCTTTAGATATCCTCAGTCTACTGGCTACCATCTTTCTTTTCTTGGGCCTGATTTTAGGTCTTCATGGGGTTGCTGAACATGCCTTCTTCAGCTTCTCAGTCTTAGGTTGGCTTTTGATTGGGATCTTAGGTCTTGTCATTTTGATTTGGCGTTCTACAACATTAGAAAATCCCATCATCAACCTCTCTATTTTGAAAAATCGTAAATTGACAGGTCATATCATCGCTTTCTTTTCTTTCCAATTGGGTTCCCTTGCGATGAGTTTCCTCTTGCCAAACTATGTGCAGTTGGTTAACAACTCTAATACCACTCTTGCAGCCTTGATGCTCCTCCCAGGAGCTATCATTGGTGCAGGATTTGCTCCGTTTTCGGGTATCATTTTAGATAAGATGGGAGCTCGTAAACCAATTCTGATTGGAGCAAGCCTTATTGTTCTTGCTCAGTTGCTATTTAGCTTGTTTGGCCTCTCCCTTTCAAATACTTTGATTCTCGCCTTTTACATGATTTTCATGACGGGACTTGGGGTTGCCTTTGGTAATGTCATGACTAATGGACAGAAACAACTGTCGCTTGATCAACGAGCCGATGCTAATGCTATCTTTAACACGCTCCAACAATTTGCAGGAGCAGTGGGAACAACACTAGCATCTCTAATTGTTGCTATGAGTCAAGCTAACCACAAGATTGACTTTGCACGAGCAACGGCTCAAGGTAGTCGAAATGGCTTTGTGGTCCTATTTGTTTTGGCTATTTTCCAACTCCTTGTCTTATTTAGTGTTGTTAAAAAGAATGATTAATAACAAGTTTGAAGCAAAGGAAACATGCTTTACCTTGCTTTTTCTTTCCTTAAATGAAATACTAATCTTACTGCAAATTTTAGTGAAATTTAAGGTTTTTTTACTTATAATAGGCTTAAAGAAAAAAATAGTCTTCGATCAAGAGGATAGAAGAAAGGAAAGACCAATGTCTTTACTCAAGAAAATTCGTCCCGAACAACCACTAAAGAATCTGAGGTGGTTTGATATCGGTATTGTTACGCTCATTATGTTTGGACAGTTTATTGTCCGTTCAACACAAATGTATTTGGCAAGTTTGTCTCCGACCGTAGCGACAACAGTTACTGAGACGTCAACAAATACAGCCAGTGAGGGAGCAGGCTATTCAAGTAATTTCACCTTGCAGATTATTCTACTAACCTTAGCGATTATATATCTCTGGATACGTCATTTTGACTTTAAACAATTACCTATACGACTAAAGTGGTCTGTTCTCTTTTGGGTACCCTTTATTTTCGCTATTTCAGGCCTATTTGCCGATATGGTTAGCACCTTGTCAGGACAGTATAATTATTTTAGTCCTCAAGTTTTAGCCTATATTAATCCTATGGCTGTTATTGATAAGTTTATGGCTTTGTCACCTATGGCCATTGCTTACGGACTGCTTAACGGTTTCTACGAGGAATTTTTCTTTTTAGGGCTCTTGACCTCAGTAAAAGACAAGTATAAATGGTGGGTCTTGGTCTTTTCAACCATTGTCCGTGTGTCCTTCCATACCTATCAGGGGATGCTATGGGCTCTGGTTATCGGTGTGGTCTTTGGTCTACTTTATTATTTCCTTTATAAATACAAGGTCAAAAACTTGCTTCCATTCTTCCTCATGCATGCCTTGGCGGATATGTTTGGCTCGAGTCTAATTTATCTCTTGGTAAACTGGAATTATTAGTAAAACAACTCCCTTCGTTTAAGTACGAGGGGAGTTTCCTTTTATTGTTAGATGTATCTTAATTAGCTTAGTATTATCGCTTTTAATTTAATAGTTCTTGGAAGAAGTTTTCTACCTCAGGATGAAGATTATTTTCCTTAAGTGTAAGTAGTGAAACATAAAGCGACATGCGTTCCTCTTTAACCATTGGGATAGAAATTAAATCTTTGTCTTCCTTTGTTATAGCGATTTCAGAAAGAAGACTGATACCAATTTTTTTACGAAGGAGTTGCTTAAGCAAATTAATATCATCTGTTTGAAAGAATGGTGTTGCAGCATGATGATATTGATTATTCAAATGTTGAAAAGCTTTTAGATGAACAAAATGTTCGTCTAAAATAATAAAATTTTCATTTAGAACGTCAGAGAAAGCGATAGCTTCCTTATCTGCCAATGAGTGGCCTGAAGGTAGAATATAATAAAGATCACTTGTCATAAGAGTTTTAACTGAAAATCGTTTATCGATAATCGGTTCTAAGCTTCCAATAAAACTGGCATCTAGTTCTCCCTTAGACAAGAGGTTTAGAAGTTCAATAGAACCTTCTTGTATAGGGTGAATATTTCGAAGTGCTGAGACATTTTCAATAAAAGCAGGCTCTTTACGAACAAGATAGTCAATAATAAGAGGCGGAAACCCAATTGTATCATAGGGAGAAATGCTTCGAAGTATTTCTTTTTGGGCACCTTGTATTTCTGGAAGAGCTTTCTTTACATGTCGTAACAATATATCACCTTGTGGAGTTAGCTTAAATGTCCTATGTGAAGGATCATGCACAAGTAATTGGCAATGAAACTCCTTTTCTAAACGTTTTATGGCATAAGAAATAGATGGTTGACTCACCCCGTTTTTTCGAGCTACTTCAGTGAAAGATTGCAGGTTGCTTAGGTCATAAAAATAGTATAAGTCTCTAAGATTCATAAAATCACACTTTCAAAAAATTGTTAAAAAGAGTTACATAGACAAGGCTAGATGAGACGATAAGTAAATATTATCCGTAGTGATGTGTTTGACTATAACTTTTTTATTGAGTTAGAATATGATGATGAGTCAGGAGATGATTATAGGTTATCAAGAATATCTTCAAAAATAGCTAGGATTTTCTCCCTTTTATCAACAGGAACTTGTTTCAGCTTCATGTTAACTCTTTTCAATGAGAGATTATCGGTTTGGTCAGTGGAGGGCTCGAGGCTATTGAAATTGAAAAAGTCCTCTGGTGTCAAGTTTAAGGCGACAATCACTTTTTCTAGACTGTGAATGGTCAGATTCACATTTTGGTTTTCTAATTGATTGATATACTTGAGTCCGAGTCCTGCCTGTTCCGAAAGTTCCTCCTGGCTCATTTTGTTTTGTTTACGAAAATATTTCACTTTTTGTGAAATATATTTTTGTAGATAATTATTAGTTGTCATATAAACAGAATACAAGTTTTAAATGACAAAAATAACTTTTTAAACAATACAAAGTATACTATAAAATCCATATTGTTTTTTATTAGTTCAATATGCTAGTACTCTATTAGTACCATCACAATTGTTGCTACTATACAGCCTGTAAAACAAATGTGTTATACGGTTATGCACAGATAAAGTGGTTGTCCATTTGTATCTGGAGGAAAGATGATAACTGGTTGTATAGTTGATTCTGTCATAATTCTTTTTGCCCATTATAACATAAAAGAAATGAGTGGATACTATAAAACACATTGTTCTTTAAAACGACTATTTTAAGTAGTATAATATAAGTAAAAAGGAGGTTGCATTATGACTGCACATGATATTTTAAACAATCCTTTCCTCAATAAAGGTACTGCCTTTACCTTAGAGGAGCGAAAGGAACTAGGCCTTATTGGTTTACTGCCACCGTATGTTCAAACGATTGAAGAACAAGCGGCGCAAACTTATGCGCAAATGCAAACAAAAGCCAATGATTTGGAAAAGCGTCTTTTCCTAATGGAAATTTTTAATACCAACCGAACTCTTTTCTATTACCTCTTTTCTCAACATTTGGAGGAATTTAATCCAATTGTATACGATCCAACCATTGCAGATACCATTGAAGGCTATAGTGACCTCTTTGTAGATCCACAATATGCGGGATATCTTGATATCAATCATCCTGAAAATATTGAAGCCACTTTGAAAAATGCTGCTGGGGATCGCGAGATTCGTCTCATTGTAGTAACAGATGCAGAAGGAATCCTTGGAATCGGCGACTGGGGAACAAATGGTGTCGATATTTCTGTCGGGAAATTGATGGTCTACACGGGTGCTGCTGGAATCGATCCTTCTATGGTCCTTCCTTTAGTTATTGATGCAGGGACTAACCGTGAAGAACTTCGTAACAATCCTAATTACTTAGGAAATCGTCACGAACGGGTTCGCGGAGATCGTTACTACGACTTCATTGACCAATTTGTTCAAACAGCAGAACGTCTCTTTCCTAAACTCTACCTTCACTGGGAAGACTTCGGTCGCTTGAATGCTGCCAATATTCTTGAAAAATACCGGAAACAAATTCCAACTTTTAATGATGATATTCAAGGTACAGGAATCGTTACCTTAGGTGGTATCTTTGGTTCACTGGATATTAGTGGTGAAAAATTAACAGATCAAGTTTATCTCTGCTATGGTGGTGGTACTGCGGGCGCAGGAATTGCCTCTCGTGTTCTTCGTGAAATGGTGAGTGAAGGTCTTTCTGAAGAAGAAGCCTATAAACGTTTCTTTATGGTTGATAAACAAGGTCTTCTCTTTGATGACATGGATGACCTAACCCCTGAACAAAAACCGTTTGCTAATAAACGTGCTGACTTTAGTAACGCAGACAAATTGACTGACCTGCTTGAAGTAGTGAAGACTGTGAAGCCAACCATTCTTGTAGGAACTTCAACTCAACCTAATACCTTCACTAAAGAAATAGTAGAAGCTATGTGTGAAAACACAGAACGTCCGATGATTTTCCCTTTGTCAAATCCAACCAAACTAGCAGAAGCTAGTGCCAAAGATTTGATTGAATGGTCAGATGGCAAAGCTTTTGTCGCAACAGGAATTCCTGCTGATACAGTTTCTTATAAAGGTGTCGACTATGTGATTGGTCAAGCCAATAATGCCTTGATTTACCCAGGTCTTGGTCTAGGTATGCTGGCTTCTGAAGCAAGTCTTTTGACTGATGAAATGATTGGAGCAGCGGCTCATTCATTGAGTGGTATTGTCAATCCAGGCCAACCAGGAGCTCCTGTCTTGCCACCATTCAAGTATGTAGCAGATGTCTCTATTAAAGTAGCAGAAGCAGTCGCTAAAAAAGCACAAGAGCAAGGTCTTGCGTGTGCTAAGGAAACAGATATGGCCAAAGCAGTTCGTGATTTGAAGTGGTATCCAGAGTATAAATAATTCACTGCTGCTGTCTATCCTTCTATAGCGACAGATTTGTATGGGCTGTGGACTTAAGTAATTTAGAAAGGATACCTATGTCACTCTTTTTAACCTCGATTACGAGTATCATTCCGATTATTGCTATCATTGTTTTGGGGTATATTCTTCAGGTGAAGGGATGGTTTGGAGATGACTTTGGACCTAACCTATCTCGTTTAATCATGAATGTAGCCTTGCCAGCGTCAATCTTTGTGTCGGTGATGAAATACCTAACACTAGATAAGCTAATCAGTCTTTCTGGCGGTCTCCTTTATACATTTGTGGCCTTTATCTTGGGCTATATCGTAGCTTATATTGCAGTTGTGGTTTTCAAGGTTCGTCCAGGACGGCGAGGAACCATGATTAATACCTTTGTGAATGCCAATACTATTTTTATTGGTTTACCTTTAAACGTTGCTCTTTTTGGGGATCAGGCTCTTCCATATTTCTTAATTTACTATATCACCAACACGATTTCCACCTGGACATTGGGCGTGTATTTGATGACGAGCGACAGTAAATCGGGTCAAAGCAAGAAGACAAGTAAATTTGACTGGAAGAAATTGCTACCAGCTCCGCTTGTAGGTTTTCTTGTGGCTCTACTATTTTTGATTCTCCGAATCTCTATTCCAGATTTCGCAACGAATACCTTAACCTATGTTGGAAATATCGTCACTCCCCTATCTCTGATTTATATTGGTATCGTTCTTGCAAAGGCAGGCTTGAAAACTATTACTTTTGATAAAGATACAATTGTCACTTTAGTTGGACGCTTTATCCTAGCTCCTCTAATCATGCTTCTTGTATTGAAGTTCTTTGCACCAAATATGGCGACAGTAGAATTTAAGACCTTTATGATTCAGTCCGCTACACCAGCTTTAGCTGTTCTCCCAATCCTTGCTAATCAGGGAAAAGGAGATGTGGAATTCTCTACGAATGTGGTGACTCTAAGTACGGTTCTATTTATTGTTGTTATTCCAATATTACAAACTTTGTTAGGATAAGAAGGAAGAGATTGTGAGAACAATTTTGAATGGCGTGAAAAAATGGCAGAGACTTATCAAACTTGTGCTATTTTTATCTATTGCTAGTCTGGTTATTGTAGAGATAATCAGACTTTTTAAGACCATTTCGTTTGATAAGATTGGAGCAATCTTTGGAGAACTCTCTCCAATAAAAGTCATTAGTTTAGCTTTGCTTGGTTTTATGGCTGTTGCACCTATGGTATTCTATGATAAAATCTTAAATAAAGAGCTTAATCAGAAACAAAAATTATCTTACTTACTAGAGACAAGTTGGACTATTAATAGCTTGAATAATATGATTGGCTTCGCCGGTTTGGTGGATGTTGGTTTACGATATTCTTTCTATGGAGATGAGGAACGACCTGAGAAAAGTATGCAGGGAATTTCTCGTGTCATACCTTATTTTATGAGTGGTTTCTCACTGTTTGCACTGTTAAGTTTAGTTTTTATAATTATATTTTCTATTTCAATAGGGGTTAAAAAGTATTGGCCAGCTCTTTTAGGAGCTAGTCTATATCTTCCAATTGTTTTATTGGTTTCAAACAGAAAAAAATGGGCCTATTTTAGTCAACTGAGTGGAAGGACAATTAAATCTTTAGTATTTGCTTCTGGCCTTGATTGGGCTAGCGTATTAAGTTTTTTTCTTTTGGTTGGGTATGCTTTAGGCTATAATTTACCAATTTATGATATAATCCCCCCTCAAGGGATTTAGTTCTGTGTAAAATGGAGCTAAATCCTTTTTATATAGTAAAATCAATACCATTAGGGAATGATTTGATTTTTATTAAAAATATGAGATAATAGACTCGGACTAAGTTTAAACAGCAACTTTAGAGGGAGACAATTATGTCAAAACGACTATTATCGAATGAGCCGAATACCCCCAAATCCCTTAAGGAGCTTTTCTGGGAAAATGCGGAAAAAGCTCGTATGGGGGAATTTTGGAAAGACAAGAAGAGTTACAAAGAGCTTTCAGAAGCTACGGGGATTCCGTCAGGAAGCCTTCGGATGCTTTTCATGAACAAGCCCAAGGGAAATATTCCAAAGATTGTAACCATTACTAACGGTCTGGCCAAGGTGACTGGGAAAAACATTACACTTGGGAATCTCTTAGCTCGAGACAATCAGCATGGTGTTTTTGAGTTTCCACGAGATCCTGATCAAGTCACGCAAAACTTGTGGAACAACATTCGTAAGAAGCTAGAGATTACGGAAGATATGGATGAGGACCAAGTCAGAGAACGTATGACTGCCTTTGTGGTATCATCTGGCATGGCTCAAACTAACTATAATTTAATCAATCAAACCGGAACGGTTTCGCTTGATACTTTGGAAAAATTCTCCAAAAGACTTAGAGTCGAGCCTTATGAATTGTTGGCTACCATCAGACGAAGGGAGATTATTGATAGGGATGACTTCCCTGTTCCTAAGGAAAATGTTAGCGACTCCCACATCGATATTGGTAAGCTCAATACATTCATTAAATCACAACCTTACTCGCCCAACGGTCAAGAGGTAGCCTCTGCAGACTTAAGCCCACAGAATCTTTATCATTATTATTCAAAAGGAACTATCGGAGATATGCCCATAAAAACGGCCTATAAGTTTAAAAGACTTGTAGATATTTATGAAGCAGAATATGGTCCCCTTGAACCTTCAAGTCGAGTTTTAGATGTCAAGGAACTGGAAAGATTCCTTTATAGTGGAATGATTACTGGTTATGCCATTGCTAAGACAGGGTTGATGAATGCGACCAATGGAAATCTCTATATCAAGGGCAAACGTCCTATCGAATCTATGCAACTGGATCGTGCCTTCGGTCTTTATAAACACCTAAAAAGACTGAAAAAGGACTAATAAATTCTTTACCTAACAAAAAGCCCAAATCAATAGTTTGATTTGGACTTTTTGTTTGTCGTTTATCTGTATGACGAATGAGAATAATTTTAGTCGATTTTCTTACATTTCTTACAATTGCTTCGTACGTCCATTTTCATCAAAGTGATAAGTCACACCATTGATGGTACGTGTTTGGTTGGTTACAAGCTCACCAGAGTTTTCGTCATAATAACGAGTTCCCTTGTAGTCTGTAACGAAATCACCCTTCACTTGTTTACCTTCATAATCAAAGTAGAGGTGTTGACCATTGACGACTTGATCAAAGAGGAGGGCCTTGCCATCGTTACCGAAGTAGTACCAGTTGCCCTTCCAATTAACGAATTGATTAGTTACAGCAGCACCTGTTTCAGCGTCAAAGTAGTAGTAACTGTAGATTTTAGGTTCGATGATAGTACTACTAGATGTCCGAGGATATCTAGTAGACTCTTTTTGCTCAGGACTAAGCACTTTATCTTTTGCGAGATAACCAGTAATTAAGCTAGTAGACTCTGTATTATCGAGATAATAGAGTTTGCCATCTATTTCTTGAAGACCTAAGAGTTTATTACCATTTTCATCAGTATAGTACCAATCGCCACCTACTTGATGGAAGCCTTTTTCTCTAACTGCAGCCCCAGTAACTTTATCATAGAAAGGTCCAGAACCGTAAGGTCCAAAAGTTCCTCGACGGGCTTGTCCATCTTCATAGAACGAATAGGTTACACCATTAATGGTTTGAGAATCAGAAAGTGGTTTTCCATCTTTATCATAATAGAAGAGACCATTATCAACATGAACAAATTGGTTCCGTGGGACTTCCTTCTGTTCACCGGTATCCTTATCATAGTAGTGGCCGTTTTTAACCACGTTTTTGAATTGTGTTCCGAGGTGGTCGTCAAAGTAGACAGGGACACCATCAATGGTATGAGCACCTTTTAGAATATTACCTTGCTTATCTGCATAGAACCACTTACCTCGACTTGTAAAGTAACGACCCTTAACAAGTTCACCAGTATCCTTGTCGTAATATTTAACTGGGGTACCGAAGACAACAAAGTTATCATAGAAAACATTAATACCATCTTCATCTACAAAGTCATCTTTAGCTTGTATTCCAAATACCTTGTCGAAATGCACCTGAACGCCATTGATGACGTGGTCACCTTTAAGGATTTTGCCATTTGAACCGACATAATACCAATGGTTATTAATATTATGGTAACGATTTTTTTCGAGTGTAATTCTCGCACCAGAGTCTTTATCATAGTAGTAACCGTCGTCTCCAAAATCACCTTTAACTTGTCGTCCATAATAAGAATCAAAGTAGACAGGAACATTATTTATGGTTTGTGAACCTTTTAATGGTCTGCCCTCAGCATCCACATAGTACCAATATTTATCTATATTGACATAACGGTTGGTCACGAGTGCACCAGTTGAAGTATCGTAGTATTTACCATTACTTCCAAACACACCTTTCACTTGAGCACCGGTCTTTTTATCGAAGTAGTACTCTTTACCATCAATATGAGTAGCACCCTTCATGGCTACACCTTTTGCGCCAACGAAGTAGCTCTTATCGTTGACTGTTACGAATCGGTTGCTTACTAGCTTACCAGTGTGTTCATCATAATAGCGGTTATCCTTGTCAAAATTCCCTTTTATTTGAACACCATTTTCATCGAAATAGACCTGAGCTCCATTGATGATATGGCTGCCCTTTATAATTTGTCCTCTATCATTGAGATAGTACCATTTTCCTTTGATTTCAACAAAACGATTGGTTCCTAAATTGACGAAAACACCATCCTGATCGTAAAAGTGTCCATTAGGAGCAAAGCGGTCAATGATTTGAGTCCCAAATTTATCGTCAAAGTAGGATGATCGACGATTAATTCGATACTCACCATACACGGGATTCCCTTTATCATCTAGATAATAACGTTCATATTGTTTTGTATCGTTGCTGTAGGCCACGATAAATTGATTTTTGAGAAGAGCACCAGAATCTTTATCATAGAAATTTAGTTTTTTAGCATCATTAGGGTCTTTAGCAAAAACGCCTTTAGCTTGTATGCCATTTTCTTTATCGAAATAGACTTGAACCCCATCTATGGTTTGTGGTCCAGTCAGATCCTTACCATTGGCATCTCTGTAATGCCATTTGCCGTTTTGGTCGCTGTAATATTGACCGCCTGTAACGTTTACGTCCTCATTGATAACAGGAGTTGTCGCAGTTGTTTCACTAGTGGTACTGTCTCTTGTTGAAGCCGTGTGTGCTTCAACGTTGGCTGTTTCAGTAGGTGATTGACTTTCATTAGTGCTTGCTGAAGCCCTTTCTCTAGCGTTTTCCGAACTTGCTAACTCTGGAGCAACTGTTGAACTTTCAGCAGAAGCAGTTGCCTCAATTCCCTTTGTTTCAACTAAATCTGCTGTTGTTTCAAGATTGGCAGTAACACTTGCTGTCGTGTCATTCTTGAGTGTTTCACTAGCAGTTACTTCATCCGCAAAAGCAGCTCCGGCAATAAGTGCAAAACTAGCAAGAGCAGATGCACATGAAAATGCAATCAGATACTTTTTAGATGCGTGTTTTTTGGCCTTATCATTTTTTTCCATAATAAATACCCCCTTTTAATTTATATTATAAGACAATAAGAAAGCCTTTTCAAGATTAAAATGAAAAGGCTTTCTTATAATGTGGAAAGGAGTAGACAAAAAAGAAAAGTATACTTTTCTTTGAATATTAAGTGAGATGTTGCCAGTTCCTACTAAATCCAAGATTCATAAAAAACAAAAAAATCCAGGACCTGCGCCCTGGATTTAGGAGATTATGAAAAAGAAAAGTTTTAGGATGTTTATAGTATATAAAGCAAAGCCTAAAGTTTTCTTAAAGCAGACAAAAATTATTTTCGTGGATTTTAAAAAGGAAGTTAAAATTAATCAACTTCCTCTAGTATAGATATCTGCGAGAAAAACTTAGTCTATTTTACTAAAATCCTTATAATTGCTTCGCACGCCCAATTTCATCAAAGTGATAAGTCACACCATTGATGGTACGTGTTTGGTTGGTGACGAGCTCACCAGAGTTTTCGTCATAATAACGAGTTCCCTTGTAGTCTGTAACGAAATCGCCCTTAACTTGTTTACCTTCATAATCAAAGTAGAGGTGTTGACCATTGATGACTTGATCAAATAGAAGAGCCTTTCCATCGTTACCGAAGTAGTACCAGTGTCCATCTGCATAGACGAATTGGTTGGTTACAGCAGCTCCAGTCTCAGCATCGAAGTAGTAAGTTGGGTTGTCTTCTGCTCTATTTGGGAAGGAAATATAAAAGTAAGGTCTAGCTAATTGTCCACGAACTTGTTCGTTTGTTTCGTATTTGTTCATTGGATTGTTAGAGAAGAAATAAAGCTTACCATCAATTTCTTTAAGGCCCTTTGCTTTTTTTCCGTCTTCCTCTATATAGTACCAACGACCATAAGATTTAACAAAACCAGTTTTTTTCACAGCTTCGCCAGTTTCGTCATCATAGTAAGGTGGCTCTTGGTATACGTTAAAGGAACCACGAAGAACTCTACCATATCGACCAACATAGTAATCCTTACCATCAATAGTTATATTCCCAGTTCGTCCATTACTGCTAATGTAGTATAAATCGTCACCAATCTTAATAAACTGATCACGAGGGAGTTCTTTTCGTGCTCCACTATCTTTATCGTAGTAGTAACCATCTAGAACAGTATCTTTAGCTTGTACACCATTATAGTCAAAGTAAACGTGTACCCCATCGATGGTTTGTGAGCCTTTAAGGATATTACCTTCTGCATCTGCATAGTACCATTTACCATCATGGCTAAAGTATTGACCTTTTACAAGAGCTCCAGAATTTTTATCATAGTACTTAACTGGGCTAGTATAGGAGTTTGCTTTAACCGCATGCCCATTACTATCGGTAAATTCTCCTTTAATTTGATTACCATAATATGGATCAAAGTGAACCTGTACCCCGTCGATGGTTTGATCGCCTTTAAGGATTTTTCCTTCTCCATTAAGATAGTACCAGTTATCGTTGATGTAAACGTAGCGATTGGTACCAAGGTCTATTTTAGCACCAGAATCTTTGTCGTAGAAGTAGCCATCATTACCAAAGACACCTTTGGCTTGTTTACCATCATAAGGGTCAAAGTATACAGGAACATTGTTAATGGTTTGAGAACCTTTAAGCCGTTTACCGTCATTGCCTACGTAGTACCAGTCTTTGTCGACTTGGACATAACTATTGATTACGAGAGCACCAGTAGTACTGTTATAATATTTTTTGTTACTTGCGAAATTTCCCTTAACCTGAGCGCCAGTTTTTTCGTCAAAGAAGTATTCAATGTTGTCGATGACGGTCGCTCCTTTAATAGCCTTACTATCTGCTCCAATGAAGTAGGTCTTGTCATTAACGGTAACGAAACGATTAGTAACTAAAGTTCCAGAGTCTTTATCGTGAAATTGATTTTTATAGTCAAAATCTCCTTTAACTTGTTTACCTCCATATTCAAAATAAACGTGAGCTCCATCAATAATGTGTTCACCGGTTAAAATTTTTCCATCGTTACCGACATAGTACCAATTGTCTCTGATTTGAACATAACGATTGGCACCAAGATCAACACGATTTCCGTCCTGATCGTAAAAGTAACCATCGTCAGCAAAATTGTCGAAAACCTGGCTTCCCTCGTAGGTATCGAAGTAGACTTGTTTACCGTCAATTGTTTGAGGACCAGTTAACCGAATTCCTTGGTCGTTAACATAATAACGTTCATTTCGATGTTTGTAAGGATTATAAGCGATAACATATTGATTGGTGGCAAGAGCACCAGTATCCTTATCGTAGTATCGAGATTTATTATCCCCCTCATCTTTGACAAAATATCCTTTGACTTGAGCTCCGTATTGTCGGAAGTAAACCTTAACACCATCGATGGTTTGTGGTCCCTTTAAAATAGCACCATCATTTCCAGCATAGTACCATTCCCCGTTTAATTCGAAATAGCGGTTTGTTCCGAAATCCACTTGTTTACCATATTTGTCATAATAACGGCCATCAGGAGCAAAATTGTTTTTAATTAGTTCACCATACTGCTCAAAATAATACCACGCTCCATTAACTTCTTTAGAACCAATTGCCTTATTACCATTTTCATCAACGTAATAGGTTCTACCATATTCTTCAACAAATTTATTAGTAACAAGAGCACCAGAGTCTTTGTCATAATAGTGACCGTCCCAGCCAAATCCCCCTTTAACCTGAACACCGCCTGGATTGAAGTAGACCTTAACGCCATCAATAGTTTGTGGTCCAGTCAGGTCTTTACCGCTAGCATCTTTGTAATGCCAGTAGCCTTGGTCGTCGCTATAGTATTGACCACCAGTGACGTTTGTTTCATTAGGTACTGAAGCTGTCTCGCTGGCAGCTCGGTCTGTAGTTACGGCTTCACGTGTTTGGCCTGCAACTGATTCTGTAGGAGTTTGGCTTTCGTTTGCAGTTGTTGAGGCAGTTTCACTGACAACTTCAGAGCTTGCAGCAGAAGTTGTGGCTTGTTCTGAGACATTTGTAGTGCTTTGAGTGGTGCCTAAATTTTCAGTAGTAGCTGGAGCTTCGACAACCTTAGTTTCTACGAGGTCTGCGGTAGTTTCCACATTTGCAGTGGTAGTAGCGTTCACATCAAGGTTTGATGAGTTATCAGCTTTAGCTTCCTCAGCGAAGGCAGGCTTTGCGATGAGGGCAAAACCTGCAAGAGCAGTTGCACATGAGAATGCAATCAGACGTTTTTTGGACTTAGGTCCAGTAAAATTAGAATGTACTTTCATACTTTTTCCTCCATTTCCTAAGTCCTATTATAGCGCTATTTTAGAGACTTTCAAGAAAATATAAGAAATTTAGACAAAAATAAGAAAACGATTACATAGGAAAGCGAGTAAATGGCAAATGTCACAATTTTTGCAATCATAGGAACTTAAAAAATAAAAAAATCCAGGACCTGTGCCCTGGATAAGGAGATTATGAAAAAGAAAAGTTTTAGGATGATTATAGTATATAGAGCAGAGCCTAAAGTTTTCTTAAAGTAAGGAATAGCTTAAACTTTAGTCGCGTTACCATTTTCATCAAAATGATAAGTTACACCTTTGATAGTACGTGTTTGGTTAGTGACGAGTTCACCAGAGTTTTCATCGTAGTAGTGACCATCTGGTGCAAAAGCGCCTTTAACTTGTCTACCATGATTTTTATCGAAGTAAAGTTGTTGTCCATTAATCTGAACGGCACCAGTAGCTGCTGAACCATCCGCATAGAAGTAGTAACAGTAATTACCCCATTGATAGAAACGATTTTTAATTGCTCTACCGTCATGACCGAAGTAGTAGATTTTACCATCGATGTAATTAATACTGTCTTGCCACATGTCACCCAGTTGGGTGTACTTATAGGCACCTCCTCGACGGAAGTAATATAAATCACCATTGATTTCATGAAGTCCAAGGACTTTGTTACCTTTCTCGTCAAGATAGTAAGTTAAGCCTCTGTTATCTTTAACAAACCCAGCTTTGGTTACTTTGCGACCATTATCTTTATCGTAATAGTACTCAGGCATATAGACGCCATCTTGACCAAATCCTCCTTTAGCTTGTACCCCTCGATAGTTGAAGAAGACATCTTGTCCATCGATATTTCGAGCTCCCTTGACTGGCTTACCGTCTTTACCTACATAGAACCAATTACCCATGTATTCAACATAACGATTGGTTACAAGATTTCCAGAATTAATATCGTAGAATGCGTATAAATCACCGTAGGAATCACCATAAGCACCTTTAACCTGTTGACCATTGTCGCGGAAAAATAACTTTTGACCGTTAATGATTTGAGCACCAGTGAGGTTGTCTCCATTTACGTTCTTATAATACCAGTTTCCATTATCGTCGCTATAATAACCATTTGGGTTAGGAGCATCCATACCTACGCCGTTTTCATCAAATCGATAGGTCATACCATTAATTGTTAGAGTGGTGTTAGAGACGCGTGCTCCAGAATTAGGATCATAGTAGCGAAGAACACCATTGTCGAGAACAAGCTCTCCCTTAGCTTGACGACCATTAGCATATAGGTAAACGATTTGACCGTCTATATTGACTTCACCATCTTGAGGACGAATAGCATTTCCATCTGCACCATAATAGTACCAGCCATCATTTTCTTGGACATAGCGATTTTTAACGGCTTGACCAGTAACTGAGTCAAAATAGTAGCGACGGGTAATATTAGTAGGGGTACCAAAACCATAAGTACGTGGTGAATTTTGCCCTTCTTCTAGTAAAATGCTGATTCCTTTTTGTAGGACGCCGGTATCAACAGGAGAGGCAGCTTCACGTGCTTTGAAATAGTAGATATTACCATCAATTTCACGTATTCCTGTAAATTTAGAACCATCGTTCTTGATGTAAAAGGTTTGGCCTTTTTTATTCTGAACTAGACCTTCTTTTCGGACCCTTGCACCAGAGTTAGAGTCGTAATAGAAAGTTTGATCTGGATAGCTATAGTCCTCTCCGCTAAAGTCACCTTTGATTTGAACACCTTTATAATCGAAGTAGACTTCTTGACCATTGATAGTTTGTTCTCCAGTGAGTGGATAGCCATCTTTACCTAAATAGTACCAATTACCTTGGGATTCAAGGTATCGATTCGTCCATAGTTGCCCAGTATCAACATCGTAGTAACGAAATAGATTATTATTCCTATCGAGTAAAGGCCCCTTAACTTGTTGCCCATTACTGCGGAAATAAACATTTTGGCCATCGATAGTCTGTTCGCCTACGAGGTTTTTACCACTGGCATCTTTATAATACCAGTTGCCTTGGTCATCACTATAGTATTGACCACCAGTGACGTTTGTTTCATTAGGTACTGAAGCTGTCTCATTGGCAGCTCGGTCTGTAGTTACAGCATCACGTGTTTGGCCTGTGGCTGATTCCGCAGGTGCTTGACTTTCGCTTGCAGTTGTTGAAGCTGTTTCACTGGCAGTTTCAGAACTTGCTGTAGAAGTTGAGGCTTGTTCTGAGACATTTGTGGTGTTTTCTGTGCTAGCCACATTTTCAGTAGTAGCAGGAGCTTCGACAACCTTTGTTTCTACGAGGTCTGCTGTGGTTTCCACATTGGCAGTGGTAGCAGCAGTCACATCAAGGTTTGATGAGTTATCAGCTTTAGCTTCCTCAGCGAAGGCAGGTCTTGCGATAAAGGCAAAACTTGCAAGAGCAGTTGCACATGAGAATGCAATCAGACGTTTTTTGGACTTAGGTCCAGTAAAATTAGAATGTACTTTCATACTTTTTCCTCCATTTCCTAAGTCCTATTATAGCGCTATTTTAGAGACTTTCAAGAAAAAATAAGAAATTTAGACAAAAATAAGAAAACGATTACATTGTGATGCGAGTGAGAGAGGGGATGATTTTAGTTGCTACAGACTTTTCTAAAAACAAAAAAATCCAGGACCTATGCCCTGGATTTAGGAGATTATGAAAAAGAAAAGTTTTAGGATGGTTATAGTATATAAAGCAAAGCCTAAAGTTTTCTTAAAGTGGAAGATGGAATTACTTTTTCATAATGCTTACTGCTCACTTACACTAATTGAGGAGTTTTCCATTTCCCTCAGCATCAAAATGGTAGGTCTTACCTTCGATAGTGAGGGTAGTGTTCTCAGTACGTGCACCACTGTTAGGATCATAATAATGAAGTTTATCATTTACAGTGACTAGTTCCCCTTTAGCTTGTTTGCCATCTCTATGGAAATAGACATGAGCCCCATCAATAGTTTGTTCACCGGTTAGTGCATACCAATTAGGTCCAAAGTAATACCAGTTACCATTAACCTCTTTATATTGATTTTTTATAGCAGTAGCTGTTTCCTTATCAAAGTAATAGATATGGCTACCATTAGGAATAAGTGATGGGAAATAGTCTTTAGTCAAGCCATTCGCACTAACCCTACCATCAGCATATTTATTTGTCGGAGCATCAAACATATAAAGTTCTCCGTTGATAATGTGAAGCCCTAATGGGACGTGACCAGAAGCGGTAATGTAATATCTATTACCGTTTTTGGCCTTAACGAATTGAGGCCCTTTGACTTCTTTGTTATTCAAATCGTAGAATGAAGAGTAGCCGTAAGGATATAGAAATTCTTCTCTAGCAAGGTGGGGATCTGCACCGCCCGTAAAGGTATACTCTTTACCATTGATAGTTCGAACTCCCCCTTCTCTAAGTCTTTTGCCTTTAGCATCAACATAATAAGTCTTTCCATTCAAATCGACAAATTGTTCCTTAAGGCGGGCACCACTATCTTTATCGTAAAATGAATCGTTTTCAGCAAAGTTTCCTTTAACCTGCTTACCAGTACTATCGAAGTAGACCTCGACACCATCAATGACTTGTTCACCAGTAAGGCGTTTGCCGTCATTACCAATATAATACCAATTATTGTTTATGTTTTGATAATGATTTTGTCCTAAGTCTACTCGGTCTCCTGAATTTTTACTGTAATAGTAGCCATCCGAAGCGAAGTCGCCCTTAATCTGTTTACCGTCTTGGTCAAAGAAAACATTATGACCATCAACGACATGGGCACCTTTAAGAGGAGTACCTTTAGCACCGATTCTATACCAATTGTTATTGAAGTTAACATAACGATTGGTTACTTGTACTCCTGAATTTTCATCATAGTACGCTCCATTTTCAGCAAAGTTCCCTTTAACTTGCTTGCCATCTTTATCAAAGTAAAAATTGTTGCCATTAATGACTTGTTCACCTTTTACAATTTTACCTTCGTTATTAAGATAGTACCAGTTACCGTTCACTTGAACAAACTGATTGTTGCCAAGATTAACGCGTGCTCCAGAATCTTTATCATAATAGAAACCGTCATCTGCGAAAATCCCTTTAGCTTGAACCCCATCTTTGTCAAAGAATACGGTTACGCCATTAATGACTTGCTCTCCTTTAAGAGCTTTAGAGTCTGAACCGATATAGAACCATTTATCTTTATTTTCAAGGGTATTATATGAGTTACTCTGGTCATTGATTTGAACATAACGATTAGTAACAGGTTCCCCTGTAATTGCATCATAAAAAAGTCCATTAGGTGCGAAATTTCCCTTAACTTGGATACCGTATTCACCGAAGTTGAGATGCTTACCATTAATAATTTGTTCTCCCTTAATTGTATTGCCTTCGTTATCGAGGTAATAAATAAGGGTTCCTGATGGTTGCTCTAAGGAGACAAAGCTATTTTTGACGAGTGCTCCAGTGTCTTTATCATAATAATAACCATCGTAGCCAAAGTCTCCTTTTGCTTGGTGTCCTCTATAGTTAAAGTAGACACGAACGCCGTCAATAACTTGTGGACCTGTTACCACTTTTCCGTCTGCCCCAAGATAATACCAATGGGTCTCTAGAGTTGGAGCCATAGAGCCGTTCGATTCGTAGCGTGTTAATTGAATATAACGGTTTGTCACGAGCTCGCCAGTATCCTTGTCATAGAATTGGCCGTCAGAATTAAAATCCCCTTTAATTTGATATCCGTAATAAGGGGTAAAGTAAACTTTCACACCATCAATGACTTGTTCACCTTTAAGTATCTTTCCATCTTCATCAACATAGAACCAATGGTTATCGATGAACACGTAGTGTTTTTTCCCTAGATCAACTAAATTACCATCTTGATCATAGAAACGCCCATTGTCAGCAACGCTATTACGCACCTGTGCTCCATCATACTTATCGAAATAGACAGATTTTCCATTGATGATTTGTTCACCTTTTAATTTGTCGCCATTTTTATCAACATAGAAAGGATAGATAGTGTTGTTATAGTTGTATTTAGTGCTAAAAACATAGCTATCTGTTACAAGGTTACCATCTTTATCGTAGAAGTGTTCATTGCTAGCAAATCCGTCTCGAACTTGAAGGCCGTTGTAATCATTGAAATAAACTTGTTTTCCTTGAATGGTTTGTGCGCCTTTTAATGGTTCACCATTTTTATCGACATAGTAAACACCACCAAGATGATTAATATAACAATCCGTTACAAGAGCACCAGAATCTGCATCATAGTATTGTTTATTTTTTGAAAAGTTTCCCTTGACTTGTATGCCATTTTCATCGAAATAAACGTTGATCCCATCGATTTTTTGTGCACCAGTTAGGTTCTTACCACTAGCATCCTTATAATACCAGTTACCAAGGCTATCACTATAATATTGACCACCGGTAACATTGGTTTCACTATTGGTATCTGCGGTTGCTGATGCAGCCTCACTGGCAGCCCGGTCTGTAGTTACAGCTTCGCGTGTTTGGCCTGAGACCGATTCTGCAGGTGCTTGACTTTCGCTTGTAGTTGTTGAAGCTGTTTCACTGGCAGTTTCAGAACTTGCTGTAGAAGTTGAGGCTTGTTCTGAGACATTTGTGGTGTTTTCTGTGCTAGCCACATTTTCAGTAGTAACAGGTGCTTCGACAACCTTTGTTTCGACGAGGTCTGCGGTAGTTTCTACATTGGCAGTGGTAGCAGCAGTCGTATCAAGGTTAGATGCATTGTCAGCCTTAGCTTCCTCAGCGAAGGCAGGTTTTGCGATAAAGGCAAAACTTGCAAGAGCAGTTGCACATGAGAATGCAATCAGACG
>OLQY01000448.1_pt1 | contig 49464 bp, 33 predicted proteins | sample 1672851 | NCBI WGS metagenome assembly OLQY01 (sample SAMEA3136730, study PRJEB25190) | human gut metagenome
CGCAGAGCCGATAACGCATTAGGTCAAAAAACCTATGTGTTATCGGCTTTTTTATTTAATATTGCGCAAAAGCCGCTGTTCCCTATTATAGAATGGATTGCGGGTAGTGTATTAAAGTCGCCCTTTTTTAAGGATACGGCGGTATCGGGGAGGTATCGCCGTGTCCATTTTTATTTACTGTAACCCGCCTAATGCTTTGCGGTCAAAAAAAGCTATGCTCCGCAAGCGGGATATTCCGGCTATGAATGTGAACTGTCAATACATTTAGCTACTGCTTACATTTCCTTTGCGCCCGTCCGCGTCTTGCGGACGGGCGCATTTTGCTTTTTTCAACTTTTTTCTGAAAAGCGCACTCAAGAGCCATCTCCCGAACGGGTACGGAGCGAAAGGGGCAGAGAGGACAAGCCCTTAACTCCCGTCCTCTACTCCACGCGGGAAGGAGGTGAACTCTATGGAGCTATCTTCTTCCGACAAGGAAAGAATACAACATCAGTACGACGCATTAGCAAAGAAAACTTTGGTCGGCGAAGCGAAAAGCCACCGCCGCACTCTTGCGAAACGCGCAGCACGCGAAGTTACTTTTTCGGATTTGAGCGAAAGCGAACTCGCGCAGCTTTTCACAACGGACGAATACGAAAGCGATTATTTCCGTTTTCAAGTGTCCGGCTTTGATGTACTCGTCAAAAATGAACTGCTTGCCGAAGCCCTTAACGCTTTGCCCGAAAGGAAACGCGACATTATCCTTTTGTCCTACTTCTTGGATATGAGCGACGCGGAAATTGGCGAACTGCTGAATGTTGTACGCACGACGGTTTTCCGGCACAGGAAATCCGCGCTTGCGAAAATCAAACAGTATTTGGAGGGAAAAGCAGATGATGAATACCGTTAGGAAGTCTGAAAATCTGTTGCCGTTCCCTGTCATTTCCGCAGCGGCAAACGGCGACACAACCGCCATGTGCGCGATCTTGAAGCACTACGAGGGTTACATAGCGAAACTTTGTACCCGCACGCTGAAAGACGACGCGGGCAATACCTATTCCTATGTGGACGAGGAAATGCGTAACAGGCTGCAAGTGCGCCTTATTACCCGCACCCTTGCTTTTCATGTAGGATAATCTTTTAGTCCATACGGGAAGCATGTCCCCTTTCCATGCTTCCCGTTATGGGCTATTTGTCGTTCCGTAAAAGCATATCGGAAACGATGTGTTTTTACAGGCCGACAAAGCCTTTATTGTTCTTTGACAAAGAAAGCCCGGCGGGAGGCCTCCGGCGCAGTATAAGGCAGACGGATACGATCTGTCTGCGTTGAGCCGGTCGGCCGGTGCGCCATGACCCTGTTGCAAGTCCGCAGGACGGGACCCCTACCAAACAGGAGAGCGACAAACATCAGGCCGCAAAACAGGTGTGGCAGCCTGTGGGCGAGGACGCGCAGGCAGGATAATGAGACTCCCGCGTTGAACGCCCTCAAAGCATTGCGCGGCACACCCATCAGCATGGGCCGGGGTGAGATTCCCGTGGAGCTGCGGCCAGCAGCCATCCGTTTTCTGCCTCTTTTATAGCTTTAATGAAATGGCATGAAAGGGGCTTTATCATGCAGAAAAATCAATCTGAAAATAAATATGCCCCGCCTATGCGGAGCAAAAAGAAGATCGGCAACACGACCTTTATCGTCAATTCCTTTTTCCCTCAAACGGGAAATCAGACGATAGCCTCCAAACTGGAGAACCTGATAAAAGCCGATATTCAGAAACAAACTGTGACTTGAAAACCTCCTAACAGGCAGACAGGGAAAAGAAAGCGCGGTATAATGAAGTTGGACTTCAATATCGTGTTTGACTGCCGGATAGGAGGTATTTATGTATTATCAGTCAAACACCGCTGCCGCGCTTCAATTCCCTTACACGGCTATGAGCTCCGAAGAACTTACAGCTTTGTATTGTCGCTTATCCCGTGATGATGAATTGCAGGGTGACAGCAATAGCATTGTAAACCAGAAAAAAATCCTGGAAAAATATGCCCGTGAGCATGGATACAGCAATTTCAAATTCTATGTTGATGATGGCATCTCAGGTACGACCTTCAACCGCCCAGGCTTTCAGCAGATGATTGCAGACATTGAGGCTGGCCTTGTCAAGAGGGTCATCATCAAGGATATGTCACGTTTCGGACGTGATTATCTGCAAGTCGGCATATATACGGAAATCATGTTTCCCGAACATGATATTCACTTTATTGCGGTGAATGATGGTGTGGACAGCACTCAGGGTGACAACGAGTTTACGCCCTTCCGCAATATCATCAATGAATGGTACGCCAAAGACACCAGCAAAAAAATCCGTGCCGTTATGAAAGTGAAAGGCAATGCAGGAGAACATTTGACTGTTTTGCCTCCGTATGGATACATGAAATCGTCTGATGACAAAAAGCAATGGGTGAAGGATGAAGAAGCCGCCCAGGTAGTTTATGAAATTGGTCTCTATATCATGGATGGTTTGGGACCCTCGCAGATTGCAAGAAAACTGACGGAAAGAAAAATTCTTACTCCGGCTGCTTACTATGCGAGCAAGGGCAGAACAACCAATGTCACAAAGAAAGGTTCTCCTTACGCTTGGGATTCTTCTACGATTGCCGACATCATGGACCGCTGGCGTGAATACCTGGGGCACACAGTTAATTTCAAAACCCGTAAAAAATCCTACAAGAGTAAAAAGACCTTGCACAATCCTGAAAGCGAATGGAAGATTTTTGAGAATACCCACGAAGCCATCTGGACGGAGGCGATTGCCGATGCAGCAAGGCTCGCAAGGCAATCGCGGCGCCGCCCTACAAAGATGGGAGAAATGGGAATGTTCTCCGGCATGATGTTCTGTGCCGATTGCGGCTCCATCATGTACCAATGCAGGGCAACCAATTTCCGGCGCGATCAGGAATATTACCTGTGTTCCGGCTATCGGAAAAGCCGTGATGTATGTGGGCAGACACATTCTATCCGAACTGTTATCCTGGAAGAATTAGTTCTGCAAAATCTGCGCGAGATTGTTTCCTTCGCATCACAGCGCAAAGACGATTTTGTGAAGATGGTCATGGATGCGGATATGCGCCAGCGTAACCGAGGTTTGGCAAAACGGCAGAAAACATTGGTCTATGCCGAAAAGCGGATCGCAGAACTGGATACCATCTTCAAGCGTCTTTATGAAGATACCATTTCTGGAAAACTTTCTGACGAGCGTTTTCAAAAGCTCTCCGTCGGCTACGAGCAAGAGCAGCATCAGCTTCAAGAGGTAGCGGCTACCCTTCGTGGTGAAATCGAGGCGGAGGAACGCAAAAGCGCCAATGTGGAAAGGTTTCTCTCCGTTGTCGAACGGTATACGGAAATTCCCGAATTGACTCCGTGTATCTTGCATGAGTTTATCGAGAAGATTGTTGTCCATGCTGCCAGCGATTCGAAGGGCAAGAACCGTACCCAGGAAATTGACATCTACTATAAGGGCATTGGGGCCCTGGAAGTATCCAAAGTCACTTCATCAAGGCAAGAATGAGAAAAACGGCATAGCCGAAGCTATACCGTTTCTCTCTTGCCCCACGATGTTTTCTTATCGGGAGGCACCTTTATGCGATCTCTTTTTTTGAATATGAATATGTGTATAAAGTAGATGGTAAAATTATCTTGTAACGATATCAACCGGAATATTGAAGATTTTTGCTACCTTCAGGATTGTATCGATATGTCTTCCTGTAGCTGCTGCCATATGATGTGTCGGGCCAGCTTCGCTCCAGCGGTTAACAAACTCTCTTGCTCCACATGTAAAGCGTGTTCTCATGTTTGTATCACCGAAAGAAAGGATAGGTCCTTCTTCGTTTACACCTTCTGCTACAACAAATTTGAAGTGTCCGTCTTTATCCTGTGTGATTGCAAGATAGGTAACCGGACCTGTGTATGGATAGAACTGTGTCAGGTATCCGCCGCCTGTTTTACCGTGGAATACCGGCACGATCTTCATGGTAGGCTTCTTATCGGAAATATCAGCATCTCCACTTCCGGAATGTCCAATGATGCAGATGTCATCGTTGAAGTCGATGGAGTACATTTCAGAAAGCTGGCCTGTACCGGAAATTGTCTTAAGGATACTCATTGCCATAGCGACTTTCATATCACCTTCAACTGCACATGCTGTACCCTGTTTGATCAGCATAGAGAATGCCGGGATCAGCATACTGTCAAGGACACCAGCTTTACCCTGAGCAAATCCGTCGTAATGAGAAGCAACCATGCTGAGGTGCTCATCTTTTACCCATTTTTCAAATGCTACAACGTATTTTGCCATATCCCATACTTTTTCGATTGTGCCGCCATCTTCGATATCGAATGTATCAAGAATATCCTGAGCTTTTGCGCGGATTGCTTCTTCATCTGTGATATCATCAGCGATAGCCCACATTTTTTCCCAGTCAAACTGTTTTGTGTACAGGAACATTCTGTTGTACAGGTTTGTCTCATCGATGTAAAGGTCCATCATACCCGGATATGGTCTTCCGATCTGAGCTATGTTAGTATCACGGAATCTTCTTCTGACCTGAGCAGCTTTACACCAGTCTTCGATCTCAGCCTGTACAGCCGGATCTCCACCTTCTACGACACCTGTGATAACAGCATGTCTCTTGCCTGCTCTTTCAAGGTCAGCAACAGCTTCACCAACAGCACCGCAGGCATATCCTTCACCAAGCCATGCAGCGATATCTGTGTGATCGTAATCCAGTGCTTTCAGTTTCTGAACGTTAACCAGAACAACTGGCACATCCAGATCACGGATTGCAGGAAGCATATTGTAAGATGTAGCATAAGTCAGCATCTGAAGGAAAACGATGTCTACATCAGCTGCACGGAATTTATCTCCAGCTACCATAGACTGTTCTTTTGTTGTTACCATTCCTCCGTCAATGATCTCTACTGTATCAGGAATTGTCTTCTTGAATGCCTCATACTGAGCTTCAAACTCAGGTACCAGTGATGGGAACTGAGGAAGATATGCTCCTAATGCGATAGAAAATACACCAACTTTTGCCTTTGTGTTTACTAACATAGTAAAACCTCCTATTTGTTATTTATAAATTTTGATCCCGAAGGACTCGTGGATCGTTGTACGAGCCTCTTCTACGGATTTAAAATCTCCGGCTTTCAGCATCTGTGCTGTAATATTACCAATTGCTGTTGCTTCGCCAGGGCCAGCATGAACTTCTTTTCCTGTAGCTTTTGCTGTCAGTTCATTAAGGTATCCAGCGTTAGAGCCTCCGCCAACTACATGAATACGGCTGTAAGTTCTTCCTGTGATCTCTTCCAGTTCTTTTGCTGTTTTTGCATAGCATTCAGCAAGACTGGTGTAGATAACTGTTGCGATCTCGCCCATTGTTTCCGGAACTTTCTGTCCTGTTCTACGGCAGTAGTCTTTTACTTCTTCTGTCATATTTTCTGGAGAAAGGAAACATTCATCATTTGCATTTACTCTGGACGGGAAGTCTTTTGCTTCTTCTGCCATTGCGCAGATTTCTGCAAAGCTGTATTTGTCATTTACTTCATGACGTACAGACTGGATCATCCACAGACCCATGATGTTTTTGATGTAACGGAAACGTCCTTCGTATCCACCTTCGTTTGTGAAGTTCAGTTCACAGCTCTTTGCGGAGCAGTCCGGAGTTTTTCTTTCGATACCCATCAGTGACCATGTTCCGGAGCTGATGTAGATGAAGTCATCATCGTTTGCCGGTACTGCAAGAACAGCGGATCCTGTATCATGAGTTGCAGGTGCAACTACTTCCAGGTCAAATCCAACTTCTTTCTGAAGTTCTTCTGTCAGATGTCCAACTACTGTTCCAGGCATGATCAGTTTCTGGAAAATTCTTCTTGGATATCCAAGTTTGTCAATGATCTCATAATCCCAGTCTTTTGTTTCAGCGTTAACCATCTGTCCTGTTGTAGCTTCTGTATATTCACAAGTCTTCTGTCCTGTCAGAAGGAAATGGAAATAATCCGGTACATGAAGCAGAGTTTCTGCTTTTTCCAGATATTCAGGATGTTTTGTCTTAACTGCCATAAGCTGATAAATAGTATTGTAAATAGCTTTCTGGATACCAGTTCTTGCATACAGTTCTTCTACTGGAATGAATTTGTAAACTTCTTCATCCATGCCTTCTGTACGGTGATCACGATATCCTACAGTGTTTCCAAGTACTTTGTCTTCTTTGTCAAGAAGAACGAAGTCAACGCCCCAGGTATCAACACCCATACTTACCGGAATCTTGCCGATTTCTTTACATTTTTTAAGACCAGCAACGATTTCTGTAAAAATTCGGTCGAATTCCCAACAGAGTTCTCCGTCTTTCTTAACCATACCATTTTCGAAACGATGGATTTCTTCAAGTTCCATCTTTCCGTTTTCCATGTGTCCAAGAATCAGACGTCCACTGGATGCGCCCATATCTACTGCTGCATAATATGTTGCCATTGTTAAATCCTCCTAAATATGTAAGATGTGTATAGCATTTATTGTTGTGCAAAATGCTATGTCAAAAAGGTTCTTTCATATTTGATAATAACATAATATCCTAAAAAGCGATAAATGTTAAGAACCTCGTTTGTAAAAAAAAGTGTCCTCAGTTGCTTTATTGAAGTAAATTGTGAATGTGTTACTTAAAAAACCCCCAGGGCAAATGCCCTGGGGGTTTTCACCCTAAACTAAAGATTAGTCATAAAGGTTTGGAGCGATTTCTTCATCGTCCATGTTTGTAGAATCATACCAGTAACCATCTGTAGGAACATCTTCAAGCTCCTGTCCGTTAGCTGCTGCTGTCAGAGCGTAAATTGCATAGTAGCCCATCATCAGAGGAGACTGTGTAACTGCACCAAGGAATGTTCCGTCCTGAACTGCTGCTTTGATGATAGAACCAGCGTCGAAACCAACACCGATAACATCGCCTGCTGCTGCGTCAGATCCAAGAACGTTCAGGTTAGCGTTAGCTGCAAGAACACCTTCTGCTGCTGTCTGGTTGGAACCGAAGATAGCGATGCAGTTTTCTTTGGAAAGGATAGCCTGAGCTTCGTTAGAGCAAAGCTCTACAGTTGTCTGTGCCGGTACAGCAACCTGGATAACAACGTCTGCGTCAGCTTCTGTTGCATCAGCGTTTTTAGCTGCGTTTACATAGAATTCGTTTCCAGCAACTGCTACTGTTTTTCCGTCAGCCTGAAGCAGTTCGATCATTTTGTCGATGAATCCGCCACCACGCTGCTGGATGTTCTGAGCTGTAGCATCCTGGTTAACTTCACCGATGACAACCTGTCCTTCTGCGTTAGCTACAACATCTTTGATTGCGTTGTACATATTTTCAGCTGCTACAGAACCAGCCTGAGCGTTGTCTGTACAAACTTCGCAAGCGATAGATCCTTCTGGAGCATCTGCGATACCTGTATCGAATGTAACAACCGGGATTCCTTTAGATACACAATCGTTCAGAGCGTCAAGAACGGAAGATGTATCACAAGCTGCAAGTCCTAATCCTTTCGGGTTGGAAGCGATTGCTGTGTTGATCATGTTAACCTGGTCAGCGATATCAGATTCACTGTTCGGTCCCTGTGCTGTGTAAGTAACACCAAGTTCTTCAGCAGCTTTCTTCATACCTTCCTGTGCTGCATCCCAGTATGTGGACTGGAAAGATTTAACCATCATCGGGAACTCATAAGCTTCATTTGCTTTGAGATCTTTGAACTGATCCGGAAGATCAGCTGCCATAACTGTTGATGCGGACATTCCTGCTACCATTGCTGCACAGATGCTTAATGCTACTACCTTTTTGAAATTCATAATTTACTTCCTCCTTATAAATATAAATTATATAGTTTTTATGATGATACGTCAGTAGGAAATTGTCTGACGCCCCACATCCTTATGAAGTTTTAATAAATATTCAATTTCTTTTACAGCAGAGCGGATATCTATAATCCACTGTGCTGTTTAAATCATTCATTTATACTGCTTACATAGCAGCTTTTTTCTTTTCTTTGATGATATCAATCAGGACTGCTACGATAAGTACAAGACCTGTGATGATCTGCTGCCAGTTAGCCTGCAGGCCGATATATGGAAGACCTGTCTTCAGGAGCATGATAACGAAGATACCAACAAATGTTCCGATTACGGAACCGTAACCACCGGTTGCCGCAACACCACCAACGAATACACCGCCGATAGCATCCATTTCAAGTCCGGCACCTGTACCAGGCTGTACGGTAGGTGTTACTGCTGCATAAGCGATTGCTGCAAGTCCTACGAACAGACCACATACTACGTATACCATAACGTGGTAGAATTTTACATTGATTCCAGAAAGAGCTGCTGCTTCTTTGTTAGATCCGATTGCGATAGTGTAACGTCCGAATTTTGTGTGATTCAGAACGAATTCCATCAGCAGAACCAGAAGAACCATCCACAGGAACCCGATCGGATAACGGGAAGCACTTCTTCCTGTACCAACTGTGATCTTGAAGATTGAGTGGAACCATCCACCATCCTGTGTAAGTCCCGGCCATGGTGTTGCGCTGCAGAGAGAACCAGCACCACGGGTGATCATACATGTACAAAGAGTTGCAAGGAACGGCGGCAGGTTCATAACACCGATGAGCACACCATTCAGGGCTCCAATGACGAGTCCAAGTACCAGGCAGAGCACCATAGCTGCTGCTACCGGCCATCCATGGCTTCTTACCATTGTTCCGGCGATAAGTGCATAACAAACCATACCGGTTCCGATTGACAGGTCTACACCACCAGTGATAAGTGGGAATGTAACACCGATTGCCATCAGAAGATCATAGTAAGAGAAATCCAACATACTTAAGAGAGTTGTATACTGTCTGAACTCCTTACTCATAATGGAGAAGATCGCTGTCAGAGCGATGATAACCAGTAATACAATAAATCTCTGATCACTTATAATACTTTTTTTCTTCTTAGTCATGACTATCCTCCTTAATCGATATTTCTTGTGGCCTTATCCATGATGCGTTCCTGTGTAGCTTCGGAAATATCAATATTTCCAGTTACTTTACCTTCGCACATAACGATGATACGGTCACTCAAACGGAGAATTTCTGTCATTTCAGAAGAAATCATGATGATTGATTTTCCTTCTGCTGCCAGTTTACTCATTAACTTGTAAATTTCGTTCTTGGCACCAACGTCGATACCTCTTGTAGGTTCGTCGAAAATCAGAATGTCACTGTCGCGGGTAAGCCATTTAGCAATAACAACTTTCTGCTGGTTACCACCGGAAAGGTTAACTACCAGCTGGTCTGTAGTAGGTGTCTTAGTTGCAAGTTCGTTTACATATTTCTCAGCAACTTTTTTCTCTTTTGCTTTGTTGATAAAGATACCATTGGTAAACTCTTCCATTGTTGCCAGTGTTGTATTCTCTGTTACAGATTTCTGTACAACACAGCCGTATCTTCTTCTGTCCTCTGACAGATAACCGATACCATATTTAACAGCATCCTGCGGGCTGTTGATTGTAACTTCTCTGAGCTGTCCGCTCTTGTCCATAATGGAAATCTTTCCACTCTGTTTCGGGTCTGCTCCGAAAAGTGCTCTTGCAGTCTCTGTACGTCCTGCACCCATAAGTCCCGAGAAACCAAGAATTTCACCTTTGCGAAGTTCAAAGCTTACGTCCTGAACCATCTTACCAGCGTTCAGATGTTCTACTTTAAGAACAACCGGTGCATCTGGTGCAACCATGCTGTGTTCCTTCGGATCTTCATAAATAACACGACCAACCATCATGTTAATGATGTCTTCTTTTGTACTGTCTTTTGTGATCAGAGTTCCTACATATCCACCATCTCGCATGACTGTTACACGGTCTGTGATAACTTTGATCTCATCCATACGATGTGAGATATATACGATACCGAGATTCTTCTCACGAAGATCACGAATGATTACAAACAGGTCAGCGATTTCTTTTTCTGTAAGAGCTGCTGACGGCTCATCGAAGATGATAACTTCTGCTTTGTGGGAAATAGCTTTTGCGATCTCACACATCTGCTGTTTACCAACAGTAAGGTTGCTCATCTTTTCTCTTGGGTCGATTTCAATGTTCAGATCCTTGAATAACTTCTTGGAATCTTCAACCATCTTCTTATCATCTACACGGATACCTTTTTTCGGCTCACGTCCGATAAAGATGTTCTGTGCAACTGTAAGGTCACCGACCATGTTTAATTCCTGATGTACGATTACGATACCATTGTCCTGTGCTTCACGAGTATTGTGAAAAGCAACTTCCTGGCCTTTGTATGTAATAGATCCGGAATCTTTCTGATAAATACCGGTAAGAACTTTCATAAGTGTTGATTTACCGGCACCGTTCTCTCCCATAAGTGCATGTACTTCACCGCGTCTCACTTCGAAGTTAACGTGATCCAGGGCATGAACTCCAGGAAAGGACTTATCAATATCCTTCATTGTTAAAATAACGTCACCCATTGTTTCATCCTCCCTTTCGATCAGTTCTTTCTACGTCTTGCAGAAACGTCGGCATATACAGCTACGATTACGATGATACCTGTGATGATCATCTGCTGTCCTTTACCAAGACCAAATGCCATGATACCCTGCTGCAGAAGAGAGATAATAAATACACCGATTACAGTACCACCGATGGAAGCAAGTCCACCAACCATGGATGTACCACCCATTACACAACCAGCGATTGCTTCGTTGTTGTACTGATCGCCATAACCTGGCTGAACGGTTGTATATGTTGCTACAAAGAACAGTGCTGCGATTCCAACAAGGAATCCACAGATTACATATGCAAGCATGTTCCATTTCTTGGTATCTACACCAGAAAGTCTAACTGCTTCGCTGTTGGATCCAAGGCAAAGGATGTAACGTCCTGGTTTTGTATTGTAAAGAACAATTCCACATACAACTGCCATTCCGAGGAAGATTACCAGACCTACCGGGAATCCGTTAACTGATACGATGCTACGGAACCATCCGTTTTTCGGATCACTGCTCAGCGGCCAGCTTACAGACTGTGTTTTTGTAAATACAGAAGCGATACCTTTTGCGATATTCATGGATGCCATGGATACGATAAATGCCGGAACTGACAGATAAGATACCAGCCATCCGTTGAAGATACCGAATGCAAGGCCGATCAGAATGCAGATAACCATTGCTGCTGCACATGGAACACCATAAGATGTCATGCAGTAACCGGATACCAGTGCACAACAGAACATAACCGGTCCGATGGAGAAATCGATTCCTCCGGTTGCGATTACGAACGTAACACCAAGTGACAGGAAGCCCAAGAAGTATACATAGTTCAATGTGGACTTAATGCTGTCTCCAACAGGGAATTTATTTCCCAGCACTACCTTAAAAACTGCGAACATCACTATCAGAATACATACAAGTAAGATTCTGTTCAGTCCGAGCTTTTTGACTATTGGATTTTGTTTCAGCTTTTCCAATGTTTCACCCTCCTTAAAAGTTTTACACACAACTCTTGCGTTTTCTATATAATACCGTTAAACCCGCACAAATGTAATGGAATATCTTCCAAAAAAAGGTTAAATATTTACGGTTCGTACATAAATATTTAACCTTTTTTAGAGTTTTTTCACTATTATATTCTTTTTTTGACCTTTCTGTTCACAAAATCATCAGGAAAGTTTGAGCGTATTGAACGGAAACAGCAATTTCTCGATCTCACTGTTGTACATATTTTCGGGAGTCACCAGTTCACAGCCGGAATTTACATTTTTTTCGTAGCTCTTGCCGCGAAGCATAAGGACGGTTTCCTTCACACCCATATATCCCATCTTAAATGCTTTCTGAACAACAAGCGCTTTAAATACACCATTTTCCATCAGCTGAACAGCTTCCTGTGAACTGTCGACACCAACTACCTGAATCCGGTCTTTCGCTCCAGCTGCCTTAACTGCCCTTGCAGCACCTACTGATGAATATTCGTTCATTCCTGCGATCATCTTAAGATTCGGATATTTTTGCATAAGTTCATTTGTCAGTTTACGTGATTTCTCATACTGCGAATCACAATATACGACCTCAACAATATTATCTGCCAGATCTCCGAGTCCTTTGCGAAATCCCTCTTCTCTCTCCACTGCGGTGGATACACCCTTCACATGGGCCACGATCGCAATCTGATCATCCGGTCCGAGAAGTGATGCCGCAAATTTACCGAGTTTCTCTCCTGCTTCCAGATTGTCCGTTGCAACCGTCAGATCCTGCACCGCTTCTTCCGTATAGGAATCAATAAAACTGATCCTAATTCCTTTTTCCTTTGCTTCATCCAATATTTTGTTGGATTCTGTAAAACTGGATGGAGAGATCAGAATCGCATCCGGTCCCTCTTCAATCGCCTCTTTCAGTAGTTCATTCTGTCGTTCCACATCATTTTCTTCTGTCGGTGCCTTGATCTCGATTGCTGCATTGTACTCCTGTGCTGCCATTCTGGTTCCCAGGATCAGTGCTTTCCAGAAATCATTTGTCTTGTCTACGACCTTTGGAATATACACAAGCGAAAGCCTGCGCTCATCAATTCTTTTCTGGCGATACCAGATGCCACCTCCGATTCCGCCGATCAGACAGACTACCAGAAAGATACTCAGCCATTTTTTCTTTTTCATATCTGTCCCTCCTGTCTGCCTGGAATTGTGATCGTTGCAGTTGTTCCTTTACCCAATTCACTGGTATACGTAATTCCGTAATCTTCTCCATAATAGAGTTTTAAACGTTTCTGCACATTATAGACACCTACTCCGTTGGAATGATAATTCACTTTATGTTTATCATAAATATGAGCAAGAGTTTCTTCATCCATTCCAACTCCATCGTCAATCACCTGAAGGACTGCATTTCCATCCTTCATAAATCCTTTTACAATAAGAAGGCCCTTACTTTCTTTATATTTAAGTCCATGGTAGATTGCATTCTCTATGATTGGCTGAAGTACAAGCTTGATCAGAGGGATATATAATATAGAAGAATCTACCTCAATCTGAAATTCCAGTTTATCTTTGTAACGCATTTTCTGTATCGTCAGATAGCCGCGCGCATACTCTACTTCGTTCGCGATCGGAACAACTTCATCCTCATTGCTGATACTCTGGCGGAGAAGTCTTGCAAGAGATGCCGTCATAAGAACAACTTCTTCATTTTTCTTTCCTTCTGCCATCCAGATGATCGAATCCAGCGTATTATAAAGGAAATGCGGATTGATCTGGGATTGCAATGCCTTCAGCTCGCTCTTACGTTTTTCTTCCTGTTCGTGGACATTCTGCTCCATCAGTTCATGGATCCGGTGTGTCATCACGTCAAAGGACTTTGTCAGACTGCCGATTTCATTTTTTGAATCTACCACAACATCAGAAACACTGAAATCACCTTCCTGTACTTTTTTCATGGAATCACGGAGTTTCTGTATCGGAAGAGTAATACTCCTTGCCATGAATCTTGAAAAAAGAAGTGCCACAATGACCAGTATGATTGCCGTCAGTACATAGACACTCTGTGCCTGACGACTTTTTCTCAAAAGTTCTCTTACACTGGTGCAGTCTACGACAGTCCATCCCGTCTTTCCTGAACGTGAGATGGAATACAGTTTTCCATCGTTTCCGGTACCGGTCAGTACGGTATCTTCATCCGTATCCATGATCAGACTGATATTTTCGGTCTGCAGTTCATTGTAGAGCTGTTGCTGCTGTGGATGATAAACAATATTGCCCTTTGCATCCAGAATAAATGCATAGCCTTTTGTTCCAACCGTACTCTGATCGCAGAGTTCACTGATCGCGCTGTAATTCAGGTCAATAAAAAAGACGCCTTCTTTTTCACCACTTCCGCTTCGATCACGAATGCCACGACTCAGAGTGATCACCCATGGGCGTTCTCCACTAATGATGTGCTGTACATGGGAAGAAGTCAGGATCGGACCATTAGGCTTTTCGAGTGCAGTAGCATACCATTCCTGCGTATTGAGATCCAGATCCTGATTCACCGATTTACTTCCGTCATTGATCAGCATCCGTCCGTTCTTACTGATGATACCAACATTTCGAATATCACTCCGGCTGTCCAGGATTGTCTGGAGCTGATTTAAAATACGGTATCTTCCCTCGTTATCGATTTTCTCATCAAAAAGGTAATCCTGCACATCTTCATTGCTGGATATCAGATAAGCAATATTTTCCATATAATCGATATAAGAATCGATATTCTGATTCATCTGCTGGATGATCGTATGCGTATATTCCGATGAATTTTCAAAAATAGATGTATTGGTAAATTTCATGGAAACACCGGTAACGATCACAACCGCACTCAGAATCAGGACTGCAACGGTTGCAAAAATAACGCTCTGTATACTGCTGAATTTTCCAATAAATCTCGCCGACAGATTTTTCTTTTTCATCTGCGCTTCTCCCTAGCATATTCCGTAGGTGTACACCCGGTCATTTTTTTAAATGAGATTCCGAAATAATGTGGATCAGAAAATCCGACTTTTTCTGCAATCTCATAATTCTTTAAGGTTGTATTTTCCAGCAGTTCTTTTGCTTTTTCCATTCTGGTCCGAATCAGGACTTCGGTAAATGTCTCACCTGTCTCGTCTTTAAAAATCGTACTGAAATAGCTGGTGCTGATATTCAGATAAGAACAGATACTGTTCAGACTCAGATCCGGATCCATATAATTTTTCTGTATGTAGTCAATCGCAAGTCGGGCCTGCCGCTCGCTACTGGATGTATTCAGTTCAGAAAGGATCTCAAAAATCCTGTCCGTATGTTTCTGTACAACTTTACAGGCATCTTCAAAAAATTTCTGATCTGTTACCTGGCGGAGCAGTTCATCTCTGTCTTCTCTGATCCTGTCCATATCAGCAGATACATCTTCGCATGCATTGTCCATTGTACGGATGACCTGCTGCAGATACATGCAGGCACGGCTTTTTTCCATAAGTGCCTGACGAATGGAATTTTCAATCTTTATGAGGGTCTGGTAAACCAGCTCTTTCTGTCCGGTCTTCATTGCTTCTTTGAGTTCTGCCAGATCATCTTCGATTGCGATTTCCTGAACGGGGTGCTGTTCTTCCATATCAATAAGAAGGTTTCCACCAAGGAGATAACGATACTGAAGGGTCTGTGCAGCCATATCGTGTGACTGGATCAGTTCTTCTGGTTTTTTTACCCATTTACCGATACCCATGGATACGTCAAATCCCATAACCTCTTTTGTTTTTTCCTGAATCTCATGACAGATTTCTTTTGTTCTGGATGTAAAATTACGGCTCCATTTTTCCTGAAAAAGGATTCCGACTCGGTTATTGCCTTCCTGATAGGCAATACCGGCTTCTTCTCTGGTGACGATCTCATCGCTGATGTTGAAAAGAACAAATGCCATCAGTGCGCTTTCCTGACGTTTTTCTGTATCCAACTGGTACATGCCGGAATAGAGGTCAATATCAAAGATTGCCACGCGGTAGCTTGCTGCAGAGATGTCAATCCCCATTTCTGCAAGACGTTCAATACTTGCATTCACATCTGTCGTGCAGTTTACAAGTGCTTCTATATTTTTTGACCGGATTATCTGCTTATTTTTACGATACTCTTCCGAGTTTTGGGCCAGTGCATCCATTTTACTTTTTTCAAGACGCTGCTGTTCCACTTTTTTCTTCATTTTTTCAATTACCCCGGTAAGTTCCATCGCTGTCACCGGTTTCAATAGATATTCACTTACTCCATACTGAATTGCCTTTTTTGCATATTCAAATTCTCCGAATCCGCTAAAAATCACAATTACAATTTCCGGATAATTATCATGCAGAAAATGGCTGAGTTCCATACCATCCATATATGGCATAAGAATATCGGTCAGTACGATATCGACCGGGTGTTCTTTTACAAATTCAGCTGCCTGTTTTCCATTTTCGCAGTCGCCTACGAGTTCACAGTCGATTGCACCCCAGTCAATGTTCTCTTTAATGGCATCACGGACGAGGATCTCGTCATCCACCAGTAATATTCGATACATGTATTTACTCCCCCATCTTTAAATTCACGTGCCTTATCATGTCAGACTAAGTCTGACTATTTTTTGTCAGTATTTTATTGTAACATGATTTGAAGAATTTGTGTAGTTATTTTCACAGACACGTGGGTGAAATGGGAGTAATACTAAGTGGTATTGCACTATGTATCATCGGTACGTGGGTGTGAGTAGAAGTATCTCTGTCCACCCACTGGACTGTGGAAATCATAGTGAAATCATCCCAAATTCCAGAAAAAAGCATATAAGAAAGTGACTCCTATTAATAAAATACTATGAAAATCATCAAGCTATTAACTCAGATTCCTGTAAATGCTTCACTAATCATCTGGCTATTGACTCAGATTCCTATAAGTACTTCGGAAACCATCTGATTTTCCACACATAATAGACTTTCATTATACTAAGCCTTATAGAAGTCATTCAATTTCCGGCACTTCACTGACCTTTATCATGCTTATTTACTTCCAAGCCACCCAAACTCGGCTATTTTTGTTGGTCCGTTCAGTACTTACTCTTTTACAGGTCATTCACGACCCGTTATTTCGTGGACTTGTTTAATACTTGCTTTAATCTCAGCCATCTACAATTCAAAAACTGATATTTTTCCAATAAAAAGCCCCACACTGGCATAACCCGGTGGGGTGTACGAGGGGAGAACGGCCTTCACAACTGTAAGCGCTCTCCCCTCGCAGGTTTTTCATATTTTACAAATTTCACTGGGGATTACTTTATGATAAATCCATCTTCATCCCACAGATCATGCCAATCCTTTGCACCTTCCCACAGGAATACCTGGCCTTTAACCAGACGGTTTCCTCTTTCCAGTGTTCCAATCTTGGCCATTTCTTCTTCTGTCAACGGATCTTCTGTCACACACTTCAGATTACTTACATAATTATGTACAGAGAATGGAATAGAAATCTCACCTCTCTGATGAGCCCATTTCAGAGCGATCAGTGCAGGATGAACACCGTGTGCTTTGGCAATTTCCTGCATTTCCGGTGTCTGCATATCCGCAACATCTTCCGGACAGATATCTCTTTCCGGTCTTCTCGGTGAACCGAGTGGCATATAGCCTACCGGCTGGATATTATGAGCAACAAGATAATCATACTGTTCCTGCTGCTGGAAGCATGGATGAAGTTCCAGTTCACAGGCTGCCGGTTTGATTTTCATTAAAGGAAGAACCGCTTCCAGTTTCGGGATGGTCATATTGGAAATACCAATATAACGGATTTTTCCTTTTTCTACCAGTTCTTCACACTGACGATATGTATCCATGAATTCTTCTACGCTGAATGGTCTGGAATCTGGATTTCTGGAATCTACATCACAGAATGGTGCATGATAGTTCGGGAATGGCCAGTGAATGAAATACAGATCTACATAATCGCACTGAAGATCCTGAATACTCTTTGTGCAGGCTTCTTCGACCTTTCTGTGCATGTCATTCCATACTTTTGTCATGATAAAAAGATCTTTTCTTTCTACAACACCTTCATCAAAAGCTGTTTTGAAAACCTCACCTATCTGATGTTCATTTCCGTAGCATGCTGCACAGTCAAACATACGATATCCGCTGCGGATTGCACCTGCAACTGCTGCGGAAACATCTTCAGCGCTTACTCTGTCAGAACCAAAGGTTCCCATACCCATACATGGAACTTTTTCTCCTGACGGAAGTGTTACCTTCGGCACGATTGCCGAATCAATAAATTCTGCCATTTTTGTTTCCTCCTAAATTGTATTATATAGTTTTTGTATAACAATCTGTGGAAGCAGTTTTTCCATATCTTCCATTACAAAAAATCCCGTTTCTTCACGCATTGCCGCAGCGGCTGAGATTGCACTTGCTCTTCTTAAAGTTTCTTCCAGAGAAAGGCCCTCGCTTAATCCAAGTGCAAAACCTGCGATCATGGAATCACCGCATCCCACTGTATTTACGGCATCAATTTTCGGAACGATTGCACGGAAGATGCCTTCTTCACCAACAGCCAGAGAACCATCTGCACCAAGGGAAACTGCTACGATCTCCACTCCGTTTGCATGGATTGTCTTAGCTGCATCAATGATATCCTGAATGTCATCACAGTGTTTGCCTGTCAGCATACGGATCTCATCAATGTTTGGTTTAATCAGTGTCGGACATGCTTCGATTCCCATTTCAAGAAGTTTGCCACTGGTATCAAGGATCACCGGTTTGCCAGCTTCTTTTACGATTTTGACCAGTCTCTGATATGCAGTTCCATCAAGCCCCTTCGGTACACTTCCGGACATGGAAACAACATCTGCATCCTTAACCAGCTCTGTAAATTTTTTTTCAAATCCCCGGAAATCTTCTTCAGTCAACGTAAATCCCGGTTCCAGAAATTCTGTCTGTACATGATTCACTTCATCCCAGATATTGATGCAGGATCTGCTTTCCGCATCTACATGATAAAACTCACCTTTGATTCCAAACGGTTTCAGAGCATCTTCAATATAGTTTCCTGCGTGGCCACCCACAAATCCGGTTGCTACGACTTCTGCACCATAAATAGATGCCGGCTTGGATACATTGAGACCTTTGCCTCCGGGAACGTAAGAACATTCCCGGACACGGTTTACTTCACCTGCTTTAAAATCATCAACTACATATCGTTTATCGATTGCAGCATTTAATGTTACTGTCAGTATCATTTTATTCTTCCTCGTTTGATAACAGGATCTTACCTTTTACAAGTCCTGGTGTCTTAAATAACTGGAATGCTTCCTGTGCCTGGCTCATCGGGATTTTCTTATAAATGAAGCCCGGATCAAATTTCAGCTGACCGGTTGCAAAGTAATGTGCTGTCAGATTCCATTCACGTCCCGGGAATGGTGCACTGTAAGACATCCATGAACCTGTCAGTTTGAACTCTTTACGGTTCATATTTTCCCACTGTTTTGGTGTAAAGGTCAGATTCTCATGCGGTGTTCCGATAAAGCATACATGAGCTTTGTTTGCAGCCAGTTCAAATGCCATATGCATGGTCGGAACCTGTCCGGCTGTCTCAAATACGAAACCATATCCTTTTCCGCCTGTGATATCCATGGCTTTTTCCATATATCCTTCTTCTTTTGTATTGATGACTTCATCTGCGCCAAGACGTTTTGCAAGTGCAAGACGTTCATCACTGATATCGAATACAACAACTTTTTTGGAACCGAAGATCTTTGTCCACTGCATAGTGAACATTCCGACTGTACCACCACCAAGGATTGCAACATATTCGCCACCATGATAATCATTCTGGAATACACCGTGGATTGCTACTGTTGCAGGTTCAAACATAGCGCCTTGTTCATATGGAACTGTCTTGTCAAAGGGTACTGCATTCTGCTCCGGAACTACTACATAGTCAGCGTTGCTTCCCTGCTGTCTGGAACCAATAAAGCTGTAATGTTTGCAAAGAGAGAAGTTACCCTTCTGACAATCGTCACATTTCATGCACGGAAGAAGTGGAGCACCGGATACACGATCCCCAACTTTGACTTTGGTTACGCCTTCGCCAACTTCTACCACATCACCGGAAAATTCATGTCCCAGAACAATTGGATAAAAATGAACTCCGTGATTGAGAACACGAGGAATGTCAGAACCACAGATACCAGAGTATCTGACTTTGATTTTTACAGTTCCTTTGGTTACTTTTGGTTCTTCGACTTCCTGATACTGTACATCTTCATTTGCAACTACTACTGCTGCTTTCATAATATATACCTCTCCTTTAATAACATGTTTTTATTTCGCGGTCATCATATGGGCCAGGGACTTATAGAGTTCAAGATAAGTCTGATAAGTCTTATCATAAACTGCTTTGTTCTCCGGACTCGGTTCATGACGGCGTGTCTCTTTGACGGTGAGTGAAACAGCTTCGTCATAGTCTTTGTAAAGGCCGGTGCCTACTCCGGCGAGGAGTGCTGCCCCGAGTGTGGTTGCTGTATCGGATGCCGGAACAACGATCGGTTTACCTGTGATATCGGATTTAATCTGTGTCCAGAGTAAAGAATTCGCAGATCCACCCATGGCTCTCAGAACTTCTGCGTCCGCTCCGGCTTCCTCTGCAACTTCCAGGTTATGTCTCAGGGAAAGAGCCACTCCTTCCATGCAGGCACGCACCATATGTCCCTTGGTCTTGGCAAAATCCAGGCCGTAGAAAACACCTTTTGCATACGGATTCCAGATTGGTGAGCGCTCTCCGGACATATAGGGAAGAAATACCATTCCATCACATCCCGGGGCTACTTTTTCTGCGATTTCATTAAGCTGATCCAGTGATGAAGCTCCTGTCTCTTCTTTCATCATACGCTCATAGTCTGCAAATTCATGTTCAAACCAGCGCATGACTCCACCGCCTCCGGTAGTTCCTCCCTGAAGGAGCCACTTGCCCGGAACAACATGATAACTGAGGATCAACCTTGGATCAGCTTTGTACTCATCTGTACAAATGCTCATTCCCCCGGCCTGTCCTCCCTGTTCCTGTGTTTCTCCTGTATGGATCACACCAGCTCCAAGCGTTCCGCATGCAGCATCAAGTCCACCGGCAACAACCGGTGTTCCCTCGGCAAGTCCACACTCTGCTGCTGCCTTCGCGGTGACAGTGCCTACCACATGATCACAGTCACATACTTCCGGAAGGAATCCCATCGGAATTCCAAGCTGTTCACACATCTCTTCATCCCAGCATCCTTTTTTCATATCAAAACAATGTAATCCATAACCCTGAGAAACATCCTGTGTGATCGCATCTGTCAGTTTAAATGCGATATAACTGTTCGACTGAAGGATCTTATAGATTTTCTCGTAAACTTCCGGCTTATTTTCTCTGTACCAGATGATCTTTGCTGTAGAATAAGACGGCTGAAGGGAATTTCCTGATATCTTAAAAATCTTATCAGCCCCAACCTTCTGGTTCAGTCTGTCACAAATAGACTGTGCTCTGGTATCCATCCAGATTGGAGTATTCGTAAGGACTTTTCCTTCCTGATCTATTGCAATTGCCGACCAGCTCTGTCCGTCAATTCCCACTCCAGCGATTTCTTCCGGTGCGATTCCGGCTTTCTGTATCGTTTCCTCTGTTGCCTGGCAGACTGCGCTCCACCATTCTTCAGGATTCTGCTCCGCCCATCCCTCATGCGGATAATATACCGGATAAGCACCATTTGCAGCTGCAAGGACTCTGCCTTCTCTGTCAAATACAGCAACCTTACAGGCACTTGTTCCGATGTCAATTCCAAGTAAATATGATTTTTTCATTTTGCTGCTCCCATTTTCCGAAATATCCGGATTTTCTTCTCCTTGGCTGCTACCCCGATCTGTTTTATCCCTGTATCATGTTAAACAATTCAAAGTATTTACAGACCTGCCTTCTATGATTTCTGTCTGAAGTTTTTCTGTAGAAAACTCTTTTGATTCTTTTTTGCCATTTTCCAGATGTTCCAGCATGATTCTTGCCACTTCTCTGGCAATTCCATCCGTTGGCTGTGATACGATCGTCAGCTTTGGGTTACATGCTCTCGCAAACTGCAGATTGTCAAAACCAATCACAGAAAGCTGTTCCGGTATCTGTATTCCAAGTTCATTTACGCCGATCATGGCTCCCATTGTCATTTCGTAGTTGGTAACAAACACCGCTGTCATATCCGGATTTTTCTGTACCAGTTCCTCCAGACTCCGTACCCCGCCCTGAATCGTATAGTCTCCATGACAGATCAGGGATTCTCTGACCGGAATTCCGGCCTTTTCCAATGCTCTGTAATATCCGGCCATACGTTCCTGTGCAGTAAAAATCCCCTTCGGTCCACCGATGATCCCGATATAGCGATGGCCTCTTTCTATAAACTGTCGTACTGCATCCTCCGCAGCTTTTTTATTGTCCACCAGCACACTGTCACAGGAGATTCCCTGTATCTTACGGTCGATCAGAACGATTGGTTTTCCTGTCTTCTGAAATTTCTTCAGATGATTTCCCTCTTCATCAACCGGCATATTGATAACCCCGTCAACCCGCCTGCGGATCAGGAACTCTATTGCCTCCCGTTCCAGTTTCTTATCGGTTCGGCAGTCACAGACGATCGTGGCATAGCCATGGCTTCGAAGGACATCTTCCATACCCGTTATGATTTCAGCGCAGAATGTATTATTCAGCTCCGGAATCACCACACCTATCGTTTTGGTCGCATTCGTCTTCAGCCCTCTGGCAACTTCATTGACTTCATAATGGAGTTCCTCAATGGCTTCTTCAATCTTTATTCTGTTTTTCTCTCGGACATTACCGCCATTAAAATAAGAAGAGATCGTAGCCAGACCAAGTCCAGTCCGTCTGGCGATGTCTTTCATTGTTGCCGCCATTATGTCTCACTGCCTTCTTTTTCCAATGATATTTCTGTGTGCTGAATCATGGTTCTCGTACTTTTGTTTTTATTCTGCTTTTCCGTCACATCCGCAGACTTTCATTCTTGCCATAACCAATTCCTTCACTGCTGCAATAGCTGTCTTGCCATATGCCTTCGGATCAATGGTATCCGGTTTTTCTGCAAGAAGTTCTTTCACTGCCTTAGAATATGCTGCACGAAGTTCTGTAGCAAAGTTTACTTTGCAGATACCACGTTTTACACAATCCATAACATCTTCATCGCTGAGTCCGGATGCGCCATGGAGAACCAGCGGAATGTCTACGACTTCACGAATCTCACTGAGACGTTCTTTGTCGAGAACCGGTGTTCCCACATAGAAACCATGTGCAGTTCCGATTGCAACTGCAAGAGATGTAACTCCTGTACGCTCTACGAATTCTTTTGCTTCCTGTGGATCTGTGTTGGTGTCTGCCTCTGCTTCCAGATCATCTTCTTTGCCGCCGACCTTACCAAGTTCTGCTTCGCATGGAATATCAAGTGCTTTTGCTACATCTGCCACACGTTTGGTCTCTGCGATGTTTGCCTCAAAATCCAGTTTGGATCCATCGATCATAACAGAAGTATATCCTGCATGTATTGCCTGCATAGCAAGCTCAAAACTGCTGCCATGGTCCAGATGAAGGCATACCGGAACAGATGCTTTCTTTGCCTCTGCTGCAACGATTGCCGCATAGGTATCTACGGTACCGTATTTAACTGTAGATGGTGTAGTCTGGATCATAACCGGTGCTTTGAGTTCTTCTGCAGCCTGGATGATTGCTTTGACCATCTCCATGTTCTCTGCGTTAAATGCACCTACTGCATAACCGCCTTTCTGAGCTTTGGACAACATTTCTTTTGATGTAACAAGTGGCATAATGATTTTCCTCCTCATAATATATGTATGATTTTTGTTCTTACTGTTTCTGTAATGCCGGATAACATTTGCAAAACCGAAACGTTTCCGTTTGAGCCAATCATACCTCTGTTCTCTGCTTCTGTCAACCATAAAATATTCACTTTTCACTTTCTTCAAAACAGTGTAAAATATTCATCTTTTATCGGAAAATATTCTCTTGCAAAGTATCATAAATGCAGGTACATTTTTAATATATAGGCTGTCTCTGAGCGAGATATGCCATAATTCAGTAAAATTTTGAATGGAGGCATAAAGATATGTTAAAAGGAATTCCTGAAATCTTATCACCAGAATTATTAAAGGTATTATGTGAAATGGGACACAGCGACCGTCTTGTTATCGCAGACGGTAACTTCCCGGTTGAATCTATGGGCAGAAATGCGATTACCATCCGCTGCGACGGACATGGTGTTCCGGAAATTCTGGAAGCGATCCTGAAAGTTTTCCCGCTGGATACTTATGTAGAACATCCGGTTAACCTGATGGAAGTAATGCCTGGTGACGATGTAGAGACCCCAATCTGGGATACATACAAAGAAATCATCCGTAAATATGATGACAGAGGAGATGCTGTAGTAGGAAACATCGAACGTTTTGCATTCTATGATGAAGCCAAAACAGCTTACTGCATCATTTCTACAAGCGAAAAAGCTCTGTATGCAAATGTTATGCTGCAGAAAGGTGTTGTTATCAACAAATAATCATCGGCCATCTTTTTTCCTAAGTTACCCTGGAGATTTTCGAATCTTCAGGGTATTTTTATATTCACAGGCCATGCTTTATGCAGCTTTGCTTTTTTTTATGTATGTGCTATGATAAAAGAAATAAATTTTCCATACACAGTATAGTTATCAATCAGGAGGTTTTCATGATCCATCATAAACAACACGGCAAAAAGCGAACTCTGGCATTACTTCTGGCAGGCTCTGTTCTTTTCACTAACATACCGGTTTCCGCAAACGCAGTCAGTGATATTGAACTTTCAGCAGACGAATCTGCTTCTGACGAAACAGATAACACAGGAAATACTGCTACAAATGATGCTGTTGATATAAGTATTGACTCCATTGATGAAAATACCGCTTCCGCAACGGTTGAAGATTCTTCTGAACTTCAATCTGTTGCTTCTGATGACTCAACGTCCTCAGATGATTTTTCTTCTGATGACGATGAAGCCGTCTTTTCTTCAGGGGCAGAATCTCCAAATAGCGAAAATATAGACTATATTCTCGGCCGTCCTATGACCGAAGACGAACGACAGGCACAGCTTGCACCATTACAGAACCTGGATGCATTTACTCCGGAACCGGAAGTTGACAGTAATATCGGCATTGCAAGCTATGCACTTTATCGCGGAACTTACAATGCAAATGAAGAGGGATTTGTCACTGGTGTTAAAAATCAGAGAAATACTAGCCTCTGCTGGGCTTTCAGTCTCGCATCCAACCTTGAGACGTCTCTGCTTACCCGGGGGCAGAAATACTACGATCTTTCCGAAGAACAACTGGCTTACTTCTGGGCAAACCGCGTAAATGATCCACTCGGTAACACTCCAAACGATAAGATCACCCGGACTCAGTCAGATTATCATGGTACCGGAAATGGCCGTGTTGCCTCCTTCTTTCTCAGTACCTGGTCCGGCATGACAACCGAAGAAAAAGTTCCGTTTCAGTCCTCTGCAGTTACATGGCCTGACAGCCTCGCCTATGATACCAGCGCTTATATGGAGGATGCCATTTTCTCTCAATACACTGTAGAGCGCACCAAACAGCTTCTTATAGAATATAATTCTGTCTCTGCCATGATCTACATGCTGGATAACTACTATTATCCGGATACAGCTTCATATTCCTGCCCTCAGTCTGGTCTGGTAAATCATGCTGTAACCATCGTCGGCTGGGATGACACTTACTCCAAGGAAAACTTCCCGTCAGCTTCCGGTGTGAATAATGATGGTGCCTGGATCGTCAAAAACAGTTATGGCAAAAACTGGGGAAAGAACGGTTATTTTTATCTTTCCTATGAAGATAAATCCATCACCAATCTGGTCTCCAATACAGCAATGACCACCCCTGCTTATCCAAATAATTATTTTTACGACGGTGCTGCTGCCGGAACTTTCACTTTCCCGGGCACCACCATCAATAATGGTTACTATGTATCCAATATTTTCAAGGCAACTGCCGGAAATGGAAAAGACGAAGAACTCGGTGAAATCGTTACTGCAGTTCCACAGGACAATACTGATTTTCAAATTCAGGTTTACACAGATCTGAAGAATACTTCTGATCCGACAAGCGGAACACCCGCCTATGCAGAACCTGTTGATTACACACAGCCACTGGCCGGAATCCACACGATCCACCTGAACACTCCGGTCAAAATTCCTCAGGGTACTTTCTATTCGGTTGTGATCAGAATACCGGATGGATCCAATAAATTTTATGTAGAAAAAACAACCACCAGCACATCCTGGTTTACGGCAACTGCCGGTATTGATCCGAATCAGAGCTTTTTTTCTACTTCCGGAAAGAAATGGTATGACGCAGGAAATCAGTATAACTGCTGTTTCTCTGTCAAAGCACATACAAAAACCTTAGACAGTTCTACTGTTGTAACACCTTCAGTAGAACCGACTCCTGATGCCAAACCAACCGTTAATCCAGAAGTGCAGCCGTCAGTCAGTCCGGATTCTCCTTCGGAAGTTACACCAATAATCACTCCCAAAGCAGTTCCAACCAGCACTCCAACTCCGGCACCGCCGGCTAGTGCTCGTGTAAATACCTGTTTCCGTGTTGGGAACCTGAAATATCGTGTCACTGCCAATCAGGTTGTTACATGCTATGGAACGACCAACAGCCGAGTTACCAAAATCAGTATTCCTTCAACGGTCCGTTACAATGGCGTTACTTATCGGGTTACCAGTATATGGGCCAACGCATTCAAAAAAAAATCACGACTGACCACGGTTTCTATCGGACACAATGTCAGTGTAATCGGTAAAAATGCATTCTACAAATGCAAAAAACTAAAGAAAGTTACTATTGGTACCGAGCTGACGCAGATCAATCCAGGTGCATTCCGCGGTGTGAAAAAGGGCTGCACAATCACGATCAAAAGCCTGAAACTGAAAAAGATCTCTTCCCGGATCGACCAGTCTGTATCCCGAATGACAGTACGCATTCCCAAAAGGAAATATACAGCTTATAAAAAACTGCTTCGCAAAAAATCAAAAACTGTAATTATAAAGAAGTATTAAAAGAAAATATGATAAAAAAATTCTCATCCGACAGGAGCCGCCTTCCTTAAAGGAAGCCTCCTTATCGAATGAGAATTTTTTGTTTTTATTTAATCCATTTCAAAAAGCTGACGTTGTTTCAAGTCAATAGATGACCAACTGGTGTTTGTCTTTAACTGACCATACAGAGAAACAGTACTTGTTACTTTTGCATATAACTTACACTTCTGCTTGTATTCGCCATTTGCTGCTTTCAGATATTTTTCGACATTGTGCAGAGTCAGTGCATATGCATTATTCTCAATCACAAATCCATCGTTTGAAAGAGCTACCGGATCACCACTTCCATACGCAGTCAACTGTGCAATATCTCCGTCTACCTTGCTGATCGGTGTACTTCCTGACGGTGCACCGTCTACAACTGTACCATTGCTGTCTTCAATATAGAAGCTGACCGTCATCTTCTGCTGCTTTTTGTCTTCATTGCTCAGGTCTGCGCTCACCATATTGTAATCACGGACATCAATATAAAACTGCATATCCTTTTCCAGTGTATTTCCATCTGCCCCTGCTGTCGCCCAGGAAGACTGATCGGTCATATAATATCTGGATTCTTCTGTCTCTGCCGACGGATTCAATGCAGATACAAAGTTTACCTGCGGCTGAACGGCCGTTACATTAGCAGCTGCAACAATTGCATTGATAAACAGCTTAATTTCTTCGTCATCATCAATCGTTGAATGACCTGCTCCTGTATAGATTACATTTCCTTTACTGTACAGATAATAGTTGTTTCTGACATCATTCGGAGAATTTCCATAAACCCCACCAAAAAGACAGTACCATACTACTATATCATTTTTGCCGTCGCTTATATTATTGATATCACGATCCTGTTCGAGTCCCAGCTGATAATACTGTCCATGTGTAGTCGCAATCGAGTTAATCGTATCTCCCATTCTGAACGGGTACTGCGTAATTGCTCCATCATTCACCTTTGTAATCGTATTTGTATGAGCATTATCCACATTCTTTCCTTCAGCGTACATATTGGAATATCCCTGTGTCTGTGCATAGCTTTGTGTTTTATCTCCATTTTTATATGCAACATCTCCGGCAAGTTCCATCAGTGTTTTGAAATCTGTTGTCTTTGCCGATAACGGACTGCCTTTTTTTAACAGAGCTGAGACAGTTTCATTTCCAATCACTGCATCTGATGTAATTCCATAACGGTCCATACCAACAACTGAACGAAGAATTGTATTCAACGATAATCCCCATGTAGGATTCTTTGCTGTCGACCAGAGCCAGCCTTCCTTATAACGGTCTATTGCACCTGCATCTGCATTGCCATTGGCATCATATGCATTTTTTGCAATCTTCTCATACACTTTACTCGGATCATAATTAATGTAAGATGTGGTATCATGTGAAAAAATAACACTCTTACCAGAACGGATAAAACTGAGGATTTCCTCTACCGCATCCAGAGAAATATCCTGATATACATCCTGGAAACCAATGATCAGCATCTGCTGTTCATCCAGCAATTCCTTCAATGTCACTTTTTTGCCGTTGATTTTGATACTCTCATTATTCACATTTGATACATCTACCGTCGTAAGATGGAGTTGAAAATCTTCTACATCGCTCATCAGCTGCTTAAATTTTGTACTCTCTGCCAGATTCCATCTACATGGATTATTCGCATTATAAGATGGCACCAACTGCAGTACATTGATCGTCTGTTTCTCTCCTGTATTTTTCTGCTTTGCATATCCCGTCTCCGATGTGTGGACATATGGGTTACGGTTATTGCTGAGTTCCAGTTTCCATGTAATGATCTTAAAATAGTCCTGCGGAATCTGACGTATCACCGTATATTTCTTTCCATTTTTGAGTTCATAGCGCAGATCACCATTGCCATAGTCTTTCTGTGAAAGGACATTACCATCCTCATCCTGGACAACAATGTATGAATCCTGTGATTCTGAATCAGAAAGATTTCCGTCAAAATTCAAATCCAGGTAAAGCTTACAGTCGTATGTCGTTGATGCCGGTACTGCATCCGAATCATTCTTTACGGTAAATTCATACTTCAACTCGCCGTTGATATATGCCGCTGAAGCATCCGTTTCTCCCTGTCTCTGCGGTTCCGGAGGTCTTCCATTCTCTGTAAAATCAATTACCGGTTTTGCAAGATTCATATAGAACGAAATATCTTTCGTCTTCTTGTCCAGCTCATCTTTTGTAAACACATTGTCATATTTTAATGCATCACTGATAAACTGATAATAATACGAAGAAGAATCTATTTCTTTCGCATTTGGCTTTCCATTGGAAACCAGACCGGAGGCTAATACGACCGGATAACCGCTCTTTACAAAATTCATCAGCTCTGAATACTGCTGCTCCGTGATATCATTTCCGGAACCGCGGAAATATCCGGATCCATTTTCACTGTAAGTGCTTAGCGGAGCAAAACGCTTCAAGCCATCCGACCAGTTACCCTGTGCATAATCCGTATCCAACTGTCCAAGAAGCTTCACCAGTTCGCCGTATCCCGTGATTTTCTGCCCTCCACCGACATGTACATAACGGTAATCGCCTTCACCGGTGATATACTTGTTTCTGTTTGCTATCTTATCACTGATATAGATCATATCATATTCCGATCCGATATCATCGATATGTCCGACAAATTCAGATGACGTCATATTCTCTACTTCAACATGCGTAGTGGCAGCAACATTTGGATCATTAAAAACAGATATTTCCGCACAGGATGCAAAATTTTCATAGCTCCTGAGGTAATAGATTTTTATCTTTTTTACCCCTGAAACCTGCTTGCCAAACGACAGGCTGACTGTTCTCGTATAATCTGTAGCCATTAATCCAGTATTCCCCGTCGTTGTATATAATATATTATCATTTTCATCCATCAGTTCTGCCTTATATTCAATCAGCGTACCTGCCGCGGCATTAGGTCGTGAAGTATAGTTAACTCCGCTGACTATCGACGGTTTTTCCAAAGTCAACTCCAGATAATGTGGTGTATGATTACTGCATTGATTATATCCTGGATCATTTTTCCATTTCGAGTGCCAGATTGTAGTCTTGTTACCATCAAGCATATTTGCAGGCTTATCACTGCTATGCCAGCAGTTCGCAGTCACCGATTTTATTGGCACATTTTCCGTTTCTATCTTTTTGATACCGAGCCAGTTTTCTACTGTGTCAGAGTTAATCTGGCTGTCATTCGCATCCGGCATAATCTGCAATGCCAGCATATTCTGTTTACTGTTCCTGGCTCTTTTATACTTATAATTGATGATATATTCAATCACCCTTGCCTGAGAAATCTCTCTGGTCAGCTGTTCAATGCTCTGCGTATCTGTGTTTTCAGAGTCGCTGTCATCAGCAGACACATCACTGTCGTTCAGAAGACTTCGATACTGATTTTCGCTGTTGATATATTTGACGATTTCCTCAAAACCATGCATCTTATCTGATGCAGCATAAGTTTTGTCTTCCTCAGAATCTTTATCATTATTAAAATTCGTAGCAAAATTCCTGTTCAGCAGACTGGAATCATCTGCTGTTCCTGCTGCAAGTGTATCCTTAAAGAAATAGACGTTTGCATTGACATAGTGTCCGTCTGCATCTTCCTCAGTACTTTGGATCAGATTGGAAAAAGCCTCTGCAACTGCAGAACCATCTGTTACCCTTGCAGCATTGATGATACATGGAATACCGGACTCCAAAACTGTCTCAGCAGTCTCTTTCTGCATATCACCGTTGATATAAATAAGGTCATACTCTTTCAATGAATCTGCCAATGAAGTACCACTTGTTTCTCCATCTCCCATATCCGCTGCAACGGTTTCGTCTGTCTGTACATCCGCATCTATGCTACTGTCTGTTTCATCGGTAACTTCTATATCTGTACTTTCCTCATCAGAATTTTCCTGGTCTGCTACATCTGTACTATCGTTTTCTTCAGTAGCTACATCTACTGTTTCATCTGTGTCTGTCGTTTCCGGCTCCTGATATTCTGAACTAAATTCTATATCTTCGGAGGTAAAATCATCCTGTGCATCTCCGGCACTGTCAGCAACTGCTGTGCTGTCAGTATCTGCATCTGCATTGCCTACATTGTATCCTGTAGTCGTATCTTCGATCACAGGATCTGCATAAATCATCGTTGTCGCATCATCTGCCGATCTTGTATCTACCGTTATGTTGAACTTTTCGAATTCACCGTCTTCTTCATCAGCAGACGCTTTCGGTGTCAGATGGAACACATCTTTTTTGAACCAGTCATTGTTGACGTATCCGCCCTGGTAATAAAAATGATCCACTTCTACCTGACAGGACGTATCTCCGCCCGGAACAAAATCGTAGTTGCCTCTTCCTGGTGTCAGACTGTACGATGCCTCGGAAATATAATGTGTTGCGGTCTTTCCATCACCCTCAGTGACAGGAAGATAAATCTCCTCATTTTCCGGATAGGACGGGTAATACCAGCCACGATATGCACATACAGATGGATTTTCGGTCTGGTTATCCATCGCGTGGCAGCAAAAATACACCTTTTCCACACGATAGTAATAATCGTATTCCATATCTTCAGGAATCTCCTGCAGTTCATTAAATGGTACTGCCTGGCGACCTGTCACAATGGAAACCGGATATCTTTTTATAGTTCCACTGTCATCCTGCTCATAGTACCAGTACTGGTCATTATCCAGAAGAATGTCGCCTGTTTCTCTTGCCTTATCGGGATCTCTCTGGATATCATTTTTGGTCTGGATTTCTTTGTCTTTTACATACGCAAGATCACCAATCAGTTCGTACTGATAATATGGATATTCTGCAATCGTCTCACCCAGATAAATGTATGGATTCTCCTGGGTACCGGCGGTGGCTGTATTGAGGATGCCGCCAAGAACTTTTCTGCCTTCTGTATCATCTGTAGTTTCGGCATTCCCTTCTTCTGTCATGTCCACCCCGGCAGTATCCTGCTCTGTGTTATCTCCCTCAAAACCAACGGTATTGTCTGGTTCTTCTGTATCTGCATCCACAGACTGTTCACCAGAATCGACTGTCTCATCTGTAAAATCATCCGAAAATTCTGCATCAAAATCGCTGGAAGACTCCACCGGTGTTTCATATGACTGCAATTCCAGGGAGACATCCGCATCTGTAGACGGAATCTCTGTATCGCCACTGGCAAATACATCTTCTCCATCCATCTGATAAGCATTGTCAAAATCTACACTGCTGCTCTCGGAATCTTCGGAAAAACTGTCCTCTGCAGGATCTTCTGAATCGTCTGTACTGTTTTTTTCTCCGGAAGTAAACGCATTCGATTTTTCAATCGTACTTTGTACAGCTTCTTTTTCATTATTCTGGATCAGAACTTCATCACTTTCCGAAAAACCAACCGGATTTTCTCCGGGGAACTGATAATTCTGTTCATTTATGTCATTTACAATCTCTTCCGTCAGGTCTGTATAGACATTTTCATAGTAGCCATATCTTCCATTTGCATAATCATACTCTGGAAGAATCGCAGTCTGTCCTTTGTCCTTTTCCAGTTCGGCGTTAATTTTTTCATTAGATACAGGAGTAAATTCCAGATAATATGCACCGCGGGAATCGCTACTCTCTGATGCATGGAAATTCTGTATATTTTCTCTGTATTTCCCCGTCTGCTCCTGATCGGTCTGCACACCATTTCGTATCGGATAATATTCCTGTTCTTCTTTGGTATAGTTACCGGTACCGGAAGAATTTTCCTGATAGGTTCCGTTCACGGATACGGTATCTGTTCTGGAATTGCCGCTGAAATCCGTCAGGTCAACCTTGGTCCATCCTGACTCATCAGAATCGAGGAAATATTTTTCAGCATACCCTGTATAGGTCAGTGGACCGTCTTTATCTGCCGATATGTCAGAAATGTTTTTGATTCCGGTATCTGTACTGGTACTTCCATCGCTGTTTTGCCTGATATTTTGAATGAATTCTGCTCTCCGTGCCGTCGGAAGTTTGCTCAGGGCATCCTGTACACTTGAGAAATGTACGGTCTGAGTCTGTCCAGACGAATCTGTATACTGATATTCGTACAGTTTCAGGCTGGGCTCCTGCCCGGATATGTAATAACCGATTTCTGCATCTTCGCTGTTATTTACCAGTTCCAGAATTCGAAACGGCTCATCTTCTGTGTTTTCGCTGACAATCTGTTCAATGCCGGGCATCATATCTGACGATGCCTGCACCGAAAGTACTGTCTGCAGCAATGCTCCAACTCCCAGGGCACCTGCAGCCGCAACCGCAGTGCCTGAGATAAAAAGTTTCTTGTGTTTGAATCTCATGTATTAAATTGCCTCCTCGGGAAATATAAGCTCATTAATTTATTTCTCAACTGTAACTACTTTTTGACCACCTATTGTTGTCCATGATCCATAACCTCCCTGCATATATCCAGGTACTGTCTGTGTCTCAACAACAACATTGCATTTAGTTCCATCAGATACCCAACTTTCAACTTTCCAAGGATTCGTTGAATATACATTTTGCCCCTGAACAAAGCGTTTTATAAATTCTTCTATTTGAACTCGTCTTGTAGCATAACGATTCTCTCCGACAGATTCTGGATTAGCAAGATAACTCACCACTGCCTCCGCATTAATATCATGTGTCTCACCAATCTTAACAGTATCTGCTGGGCTTGTAACGACTAATTCCTTTTGAACAACCTCAATGCTTCTTGATGCAGTGTAAGTTGCTGTTACAGAATTATCCCAATTACTTATTATCTGCATCACAACCTTTAAGATAAACCCTTTCTCATTATTTCCTATCGTTAATTTGTAATCATTTCCTGCTGGAGCTATATAAGTTTCTGGGTCAGAATTTCCTTCAATTGACCATACCAAAGTAGCACGTTCATTATTGTTATAATCAGGTGATTTATTTATAGCAATATAAGCATAATTGTTTCCCAAATGTCCACATGAATAAGATGCTCCTGCAAATGCCCCCTTTGCAGCCTTATTTGAAAATTCAATATCAGCATTATTATTTTCAGCGGCTTCTACCGTAAATGTACTCTGGCTATGTACCGTTCCATATCCCCCTTTTTTCTTCAAATCATAAGAAATATTGACAGTCCATTCGCCTACATCATCAGCTGAAAATGTATTAGCTCCACCAAGATAGTCTCCGGTTGTTCCGTTTGTTTTCTGAGCAGATATTACAATCTCTGTTCCATCTATTTTTGTATCCTGACCTGATTCTTTATATACTTGTGCTGTTCGTGGCTGAGGTTTCACTGCCCCTACTTTATAGGTTCCAACCGGCTGTGTCAGATCAATCCTTGCAATTTTTACTTCCAGATCTGCTGATTTATTCGCACCGCTGTCTTTTTCTGTTGCAGTCAGTGTAACGCTTCCGTTGGCACTGTCTTTTCCGGCTTCATCGGTTACTGTCAGCTGACTTCCATTCAGGGAAACTCCCGTACAGGGATTCTTAATACTCCACGCAATTGGATTTTTCACATCTGCAGTTGTGTTATCAGAATATGACAAAGTACCTTTAATGATCGTACTGAGATCATACAATCCATCCGCAGCTACAAGAATACTGTTCGTACTCAGTGTAAATGACTCCGGAGTTGCGGTCTTTCCGTTGATCGGTATGGTCACCGGTGCAGATGTGATCATATCTCCATCCACTGTTCTTGCAGAAACGATAACCGTGATCGTGCCGGATGCCGTATCGCTAAGCGTCAGTTTTCCATATGTCGGATCTGCAGTCGGGAAACTTCCGTTTTCCGTATTTGCGGTCACTTCCCATTTAATGGTTGTCGGATCGATTTTTCCATTTCCTGTCAAGTTATAATCCAGTGTATAGGAATTTCCCGGATCTACGGATGACGGTGCATTGATGATTTTGATTCCAACACTTGTTGATGGTGCGTCGTCATAAGAATCTGCCGGTTTCTTTACCTCCACCGTATTTCTCAGACTGACACTGTGAAGTGTTTCAATTTCTTTTGTTCCATTCTGCGTGCTGAGCTGGAAACGCACGATCTTGTCAGATTCCACTTTGGATACATCGGCTCGGAAATCAAGGATTCCTGTCGCCAGGACAGATCTGTCCACCTTCATCTTGAGGTCTTTTGCTTTTGTTTCGCTTTCTGATGCACCTGCATCTACCGCATTTTCTTCTGTATCATCCTCTGCTGCCATAAGTGATTCTACAGAAGTCTCATTTCCTGCAGAGCTGCTGGTCGCCTTGTACTCTTTCTGGCTGTAATAGATTGTTGCATCGTCCTTATCCCAGTCAAGAACATCACAGATATACTGGCTGTTTCCGGTACCGTTTTTGTACTCATTGCAGATAATAAATGTTTTATCACCAGTACTGTTTGCTCCGCCACTCTGTTTGATATCATTCTTGATCTCAGCTCCGAGACTGTCTCCTGAACCATTTGCATAATATAAACTTCTGTTTACATCGATGATCAGATCTTCAATCTGGTCAAAGGTCTCCTGCGTCTCCATCTGTACCTTTGCACTGCTGGAAGTACTTCGGTAAGTATTAGATCCTGTGCTGATAAAAGTCAGTACCACGCCTGAAAAGATAGCTATGATCGCAATCGTTACGATCAGCTCGATCAGAGTAAAACCTTTATTCTGTAATCTCTCTCTTCTTTCTTTTGTCTTCATAGGATCTTCTCCTCCAAAAATTGTTCTATATTTAATTCCATCCGGAAGTCATCGTATATTTTCCTGTCTCCTGGATCAGCTGCAAAGTCTTGTAACGGCTTCCGCCTCTTACAGTGATCTGTGTACAGTAATTGCCCTCCCGCTTCAGAGGAATATCATTTCCTGCGGCAAGTGTACTCAAAATATCATTCTGTGACCATGTGTTATCCTGTAACGGCAGGAAAGCTCCGGTTGCACGGTCATAAGTGATAATAATACTCTGTCCTTCCTGCAGCACGCTTTCATTTCCGCCATTCACGCTGTAACTGATCTGTGTCCGGGCCGGGGCTATTTTTTCCGGCTGGTCCTGCTGTACATCAGATTTCCTGCCTGCCTTGCCTCGGTCCAGATAATAGCTGATATAATATCCGTCTGCTCTTTTTTCCAGTTTCATCTCTCCAACCAGACGATTCATCGCTTCTGTCCTTGTTTTGTCCAGCGCAGAAGCTATGGAATTGGCCGCCCGGTTTACCCGAAAGCCCAGGATTGAATTGAGAGAAGGGATTGCAATTCCCAGAAGGATCGTCATGACAGCGATCACTACAATCAGCTCAATCAAGGTAAATCCTCTGTTTTTGCTCTTCATGCTTCTTCCTCCTTTTTCTATCCTGTATTACTGTTTCTTCCAGTTCTGATAGCTTACACAATCTGCAATACTGTAGACACTGGATCCATTTACATTATTTCCGTTATTTGAAGATGTAGAATTACCAAGTACATACTGATCGCCATCCCAGAAGAAATCCTGTGGCTTCACGCTGTCTTCTTCCTGTGAATCCATCTGTGCCTGGAATACTCTGGCTGCATCGATCGGAGAAGATTCCAGTTTTGCTCCGGCCTTCAGAGTGATCGTTCCCTTTGCCATAATGATTCCCTTGAATTCTACGCCTTCCTCTATCACGACATCACCGGTGCATACGACCAGACGCAGGTTCTGTGCCATATCCTCACTGATCGTAAGTGGAGTATCCGTACCAGGTATGATCTCCGTTGTAATTATTGCTCCATCTGCTGCTGTCTCTATATATGTGCTGTCTTTACTTCCGTTGTGGTACATGATTGCCTGCAGACCACCATCTTCCTCAGATGCTGTAAATGTATATCTCCATTCACTGGCATTTTTATCTCCGGAATTCATTTTTCCTTTGATGAATTCCACCATTTTTTTCTCATTGACCAGGTTATCATAGACACTTCTTGTGCTGTCTGTTTCATCATGTGTCGTACCATTGTCATCTTCTTTGACAGCTGTATTCAGAAGATCTACACTGGAGATCATCTTGCGGTTCAGCGCATACCAGCTGTTCTGATATCCGATCTGCTCATCAATAAGACCTTCTCCTGTTGCTGATTCTGTAGATTCCTGAAGATTTCCTTCTTTTTTATTTCCATCATAGGAAAGTGCATTTCCATTTGTAATATATCGAAGATACGCCTGGCCGTCCTTGATATTGATACCCGAATTTTCTCCACCAAAGTAGAAGGACAGATAGCGGTCCATATTTGTCTTGATATTCGGATTATTCTGATAATACATCTGCATAAAGTCTGCCGCTTTCTGGTCATCTGTAAAATTCAGGTAGAAATAAACATGTCCACCCTTACCAGTTGAGTTGTCATTATAGAATACGGTCTGTACCGGATTCTGTGCATCTACACCGATTTCACTTAAAGAGCGGCCACCCCAGGCATCTACCGGTTTACTGGTATTGATATTGATTGTTTCACTTCCATCAATAGAAAAGAGAGTGAAATAATCATTATAAGTCATTGGATTTCCTTTTGTTCCATCTCCGATAATCTCAGACGGAACCAGATATGCCAGCTGTGTCCCTTTTACGGTGATACTTTCACCGGTGATGATATCATTTTTATTTGATCTATTTCCGCTTACTTTGGAGCTTGCAATATAGTTTCTTCCTGCAAGCATCACTTTCTGCGCCTCGGAGAGATCCAGTGTTGTGTTCTTACCATTGATAACAATCGCACTGCTCAGATCTGCCCCGTTCATCTGCGCATTTTTATACTGTTCCTGCATTCTGCAGCTCTCATCCAGTGCTGAATCCACAGAACCATATCCATAGTATGTTCCGGCAATCTTGACATCATTGTTTTTCCCGGAAATCGTAAGGTCATCTGCAAAATAAGTTGTGCCAAGGAGACTGACATTTTTTACAGAATCCGCATTCAACCCTCTCGCCCAGAGATTCACACCATTTCCACTGGAAAATGTGGAATTTGCATTTACATTGATCTCACCCTCGCAGACTATTTTATCTCCGGAATCAATGCTGAGACTTGCATTTGATCCCACCTGGATACTGGTATCTGACACTGTGGTTACATCGCCAGGAAGAAGTCCGGCATAAATACTTCCCTGAATCGTAGAAGGTGTTGTATCTGTTCCTTCACAGATGATCCCCTTATCTGCCACAACGATCATATTCATAAGGTCCGGCAGTGTAGATGGTGTCGGGAACTGTACTTCCGGTACTTTCAGAAAAATATCCGTACAGATCACTGCAGCACGGCCATTGGAATCTACATAGATCACTTTCAGGTTTTTCAGCAGGACGCCACTGTCACCACTGTTTTTGCCTGTTGTCTGAATTGCTTTCAGTTCCGCTTTTTTTCCGCTCGGATTTGTGATGATCAGAGATTCCTCGTTATCATTGATCTCCTTGTACAGATCTACAAACCCTTGAAGATGCGCCAGATCGTAAATATCTTTATCGCCTGTTGAGCGAAGTTTACTGACCACCTCACTGATATAATTTTTTTCAAATTCTTTTTTTCTCAGCTGATCCATGGAGGCATCTTTTGAACTGCTATCTTTATTATAATTTTCCAGTACCTGCGTATATGCTTTGGACATGGCTTCTCCTACGTCCTCCTGCAGACCGGCGCGGATCTCCTCCAGTGCACGCTCCGCTGTATAAAAGCTGTCCTTTCCTTTCAGGTCCGTAATCTTCATCTGAAAATTCGACAATGCAATATATAAGATAAGCAATCCAAGGATTCCCACTAATGACACAGCAATAATCACTGTAAAAAGTGAAAATCCACGATTCTGCTGTTTTGCTCTTTTTCTGATGTTTCTCATTCTTTCCTCCCGGAAAATTAATCTTCTTTTGAACCATCCAGCGTCACTACAAGATCACTGTCCGGAAAATTCTTCTCAGCTGCTCCGGCCTTGTATACACTGACTTTCGCCGTGTAGATACGGTCTTCTGCTTCCCGGTCATCCAGTCTGTTGCAGTCAAGGACTTTTTTTGCAGAGTTGTTTGTTACTTTTGCACCTTTGCTGCCACTGTCATTGAACGCCTGATAGGTAAGCGACATCTGGCTAACCTTTGGGCGGTCCAATACGGAATTCATATCGCTGATATTGTAATCCAGATTGGTACGAAGCTTTGTCACTGCCTTGTACAGGCCCGGATTGGTGTTCCAGTTTGTCTTATTTCTTGCAGCCGGATTTTCATTGATCGTCAGAGACATCCTGTATTGCGCTTCCTGCGCAGAAGTCGGAACCTTCTTCTGTTCGTCCCGCTGTTTTGTCACATAAAAATTCACTTCATAATTCGTTGTATTATCCAGAACAATACGATCCAACGGATTGACAGAGCTTGTGGAATTGTAGTTCGGATAATAAAACAGGAAAATATTTTCCATCTTTTCGCCGGTCTCAGAACTGTAGACAATTCCGCTGGATTCGATGATATTTTCGCTGTCACCAATATTCTTGTTCTGCAGCTTTTCTTCATAATGACTGTGGATCCAGTCCCATGGATTCAGCTGACGGTCTGCATGTACTTTGACAGTTCCTCCGTTTTCCTCGATCCGGATTGTCAGAGTCCTGACAGAATGGTCGTAAATATCATCCAGCATTTCTGACGTATCTCCGGAAGCTATGTCAAACCAGTTCACCATATTGTCACTGAGGCTTTCCTTGTTCGGATACTGTTCTTCTGTCAGAAGTGCATTTGTCTTGCTATTCATATCCGAAATATTCGGTGACAAGTAATCATTCTTTCCATTCCCCGTATCTGCAGTAGTTTTTTCTTTATAACCGGAATCTGTGCTTCCGTCAAATTCCACCAGCGCATCAAAGCTCTCGTGATCTGCATTTACATTTGACAATTCAAAATAATACTTTGATGCATTTTTGCCTTTTTTACGTGGATTAAATTTATATGTTTTTCCACCATCTGTAGAGATCACGGATGCAGTAACTTTGGATTCATCCACGCCATCTTTGTACTGACTGACATCACTGTATGTCATGTCACCTTTGTCATTCGTATTCCGCATCACTTCCCTGATTCCCAGCGTTCCATTTTCAATTCGGTTCTTCTGTGTATTCAGGAAATTGATCCTTGTATCTCCGGTGGTACTGTCGATCGGATAATTAAACGCAAGTGAAACCTCTTCAAATTTTCTTGATTTGATTTCCTCCATCAGGTTCTGCGCCATTGTGGTCGCTTCCAGATACAGTCTCGATTTGCTGTTGATTCTCCCGGAAGTAACAAAGCTCTGCAAAAGTACGACCGCAGCTATGGAAAAAATACTGACTGCAACAATGAGTTCGATCAGCGTCATTCCGGCATTCGTATTCTTTCTTTTTCTGTCTTTCATTGGCTTCTCCTTTCCAGAATGAACTGTCGATATATAGACAGATAGAGGGGCCTGAAAAACATCCCCTCTAACATACGTATCTTCTTATGACTGGCCCTGATCGTCAGCAGGTGCTGATTCACCTTCCGTATTTTCACCTTCCTGATTGTTATCTGTCTGGCCGTCGCTGCCTTCTGCAGACTGATTCGCAGCCTGTCCGTCAGCAGTCTGGTTTCCATCTGTATCCGGTGCTGCCTGTTCGATCGTTCCGAAAATATTATCTGTTCCGTATGCCACATCTCCTGCATCCGGCTCTGAATAACTGTTGTCCGTTCCCGTCATGGAGAACATATTTACAATGATCGTACCGGTCAGATTTCCAGTAGATGTATCATAGGACGCATTGACATTGTCAAGTGTCATTCTTCCACTCTGGTCTGCAACGTAAAGCACAGCTTTTTTGAGACCTGCATAGGTTCCGTTGAACTGCAGAGTTACCTGCGTACGGTAAAGAACAGGTACCTGTGAATCGCTGCTCTGATCTGCCACTGCAGCATCAGAAGCATTCTGAAGATTTTCCTCCGCCTGACTGTCGGTTCCTTCGATATTGTCAAGCTGTTCCTGTGTCTGCTCATTTGCCTGTTCAGACATTGTCTGATCTATTTCCTGTGCAAGATCCTCTTCGGAGCTTCCGTCTATAGATGCAATAAACTCTTTTTCCCCAAGTCCGACACTTGTGATCTGGAATCCAAGTTCATTTTCCATGTTGCGGGCAAGTACGATTCCATCCTCCGGTCTTACATCAGATGGGAACTTTGTTGTATATTCGTTGATCTTTTCCTGGATGGATGCTGTCTCACTTACATAAAAATCCTTGTTGGCTGCGAGATCAAGCAGCTCCTGCAAACGCTCTTCCAGTGGTCCATTTGATTCTTCTATTTGACTTGCAATCTCCATCTGTGGACGGTATCCGAAGAACCAACCAAGGAAAAATACAAGAATGCCGATAAACATCAGCAGTATTTTTTTGTCACGCATCGACAAATTCATGTCCTGTCTGCCTCCTATTTATTCTGCCATTTCCTTATTCTGTAGTATCGTCATCCAAAGGTGCCGGATCTGCATATGTACAGATCACACTCATGGATACCGTATTGTCTTCTGCTTCTTCCAGCCCTGTCGTGGTAACTGTCGCAAGACTCTCAAACGTACGGAGCTGCATCAGTGTATTTGCTGCTGCAGACTTGCTGGAAACCCGCATGGAAAAACTCACCTGTGTTCCCGTAGAACTGAATGTCTCTACTGTAATGTCTGACGGCATCTTCTGTTCCATCTCCTCCAGGAAAGTCTTCAGTCCTTCGTTTGGTGTATTGGTATACTGATACATTCTTTGATAATTTTCATAATTCGTCTTTGCACTGGTATACGTATTATAAATATCTTCAATGGAACTTTCTTCACTGATTCTCTGATTCAGATGATCCTGTATATGCTGCTGATAAAGATGGTTCGCCACACCGGCACCCGCAAGTGCCACACCTGCGATCACGCCAACTGCACAGACCAACACCGAACCACGTAAATTATCTTCTGCCTCTTTTTTCTTACGAGTGGTTTTTTCCATCAGGTTCACTCCGGAACGGGCCGGTGCGATGACTGCCGTATAGAGGTAAAGTCCCTCTGATTCCGGGAATTCCGGATACGTGCATTTATCAAGTGCATAGAGGACTTCTACTCTATGTCCCAGTTCATTGGCAAGAAGCCTGCGGATACCTTTGATTCCGGCACCCAGACCGCAAATCTGAATCGACGAAAAAGTGACATCTGTATTTCTGGAAATATAGTAATCCATGATTCGGGAAATATTTCCAACCATGTAACGGAAGCTCTCGGTAACTTCCATCTTGGCATTTTCCAGTAATTCTTCCTGCTGATCCAGTTCCGCAGCAGCAATTCCATTCAACGTATCCTGCAGACATCTCCGGTCATGCAGAACTGTAAGTGCCTCTGTCTGAGTAAGGTCTTCTCCAAACTGCGGAAACGCACGCACTGTCTCTATCGCGCTGTCCACTCCATAGTTGACCGTTCTCTGCAGAGCCAGTTCTCCGTTATTAAGTACGCTGATACTTGTGGAATTATATTCAATCTTGACCAGCATATGTACTCCATCTGCAAATGTATCTTTCACAGCAGAATATACGCTGTCACCGGTGTAACCGATTCCGGCCATGGAAAGTCCGGCATATCCGGCAAGTTCATGGAACGCCGCCGAAATAGATGTCGGTGCAGCGTACACCATCAGATGATACTGTTTCAGTTCTTCTCCCGGTTTCGGCTCTGTTGTTTCTATATCGATAATGCTGTAAGATAACACATAATTGGAAATATCTATCGGAAAATAATCCGTTGCATTTTCCTGAATGATACTCTGAATTCTGTCCTTTTTGACAAAAGGAATACGAACTTCCCTGCTGGCAATTCTTGATGAACCTGCAACAAAAAATACTTTTTTATTATTTATGTTCCTGACTTCCAGTTCTTTTTTCAACAGCGTACCCAGGGTTTTTGTGTCACGGATCTGCCCATCATCCACGGCACCCTGAGGAACCGGAAGTGTAAAACAGCGATAGATTCTCAGTCCACGGCTGTCCGTCTCTGCTACCCTCAACTGGGCTGTATCAATTTCTATGTTTAAAATTTTCGCCATTTCTCAGGTTTCCTCCATTTTATTGTTGTCCTACATGACAACTTATGTATCAGAATATCAGGTTTGCTTTCCTTTCTGATATATCAGTTACAAAAATATGGATTCTGTCAAAAATATCTCAGACAAAATTCATATTTTTATAACTGAAAATCAGCTGAATTATCCATTGTCTTTCACAAAGATAATCCATCTCAGTTATAAAGAAGCTGCTACATGCCAAGAAGGCCTAGATACCAGCTGATCCATGTATTTCCCCATAATGCAGCCAGAAAAATACCTACTGACAGATACGGCCCCATAGCGAGTACTCGTCCGGCACCACTTATTTTGATGCGGATCACATGGACAACAGAACCGATAATACATCCCAGCAGAAACGCCAGAATGATCAGTTTCCATCCAAGGATCAGTCCGCAGGATGCCATCAGTTTCACATCTCCGCCACCAATCGCACTGCCACCACTTACCAGAAACAGGATTTCCAGCAGAGCACTGACACAGATCAGGCCGATCAGATGCGAAGTTATTTTTCCTCTGTCCAGCCATGTAGCTGCAATACCAAGGATAAACAGAAATACATTGATTCCAAACGGAATCTCATAGGTGCGCCAGTCAATAAGACTAAGGGTCAGCAAAGCCGACACCATTAAGCAATACAACAGGCTGACCCAGGTCAGTCCATTGACCACACATACCAGAACATAAAGAATACCATTGAGAGCCTCTATGATCGGATACTGCGCAGAAATTTTTGATTTACAATTACGACATTTTCCTCCCAGCACGATCCAACTGAATACCGGAACCATGTCATACCATTTCAACTTCCTCCCACAGGTCATACAGTGGGAGGGAGCCGTAATGATCGATTCATGCAGCGGAAGCCTGTAGATACAGACATTCAGGAAGCTGCCGATCACGATTCCAAATATAAAGATTATGATGTACGGGACGGAGTCTAAGAAAAGAAGCATAGGGAGTTCCTTTCGGGGTGTTATTCTGTTGTTGTTACTGTATGGTCACCAGTTTTTACATAATCATCATATGCAGTTGGCTCATAATCGCTAAGAGTTACACCACCTTCTTCATCAAAGGCAACTTTAACTGAAATTGAATCTTCACCCCAATGTTTACCTTTTAGTACGATTTTATCCCAGTTTTTCACATATTCATGAAATGCATTGTAAAATACAGGTGCTTTCTCTGTACTTGGAGTTTCTCCTCCTACTTTAACACCAGAAGCATCAAGACTAAGTACTACCGCATCCTGTTTTTTCATTTTATCTTTTGTTGCATTGTCAATAACATAAACTTCTACAGCTTTTATAAGTTCATCCATATTATTAACGTCTGCAGATTTCTTTGATTTCTCAACATATTTTGTATACTGAGGTGCAAGAAGTCCTACCAGGATTGCAAGAATGGCAATTACGATTACCAGTTCTACCAGTGTAAAACCTTTGTTATTTTTCTTTTTGTTTAAAAGTTTGAACATACTACTATCTCCTTACTTTTAGTACTTCATTCGACAGTAGTATTCGATTTAAAACAAAAGAATTGTTATGCATTCATCAAAAAACTGAACTCATTTACGGATTAGTACCTTCAGCAGGAGCTACAGTAGTATCTGCTCCACCATAAAATTTCTTGAAATCTGGTGGTGCAACATTAGTTGTTTTTACACCACCTTCTGCATCAATTGTAAGTTCAACTGTAGGATTTCCACCCCACTGCTCTGACTTCAGTTTGATATTTTTCCAGTTTGGAACATATGCCTCAAAAGCTTCTGTTGCTATATCTGTAGCTTTCAGATTGCCTGGTGTAGTTGTACCACCATTTGCAGTATCTGCACCTTTAACACCATCTTTTGTTAACTGAATAGTAACTTTAATTTCATTTGTCTTTTTTACAATTGCATTATCTACAGCGTATACCTGAACTGCTTTTACAAGTTCATCCATATTAGTGGCATCTGCAGATTTTCTTGACTTCTCAACATATTTTGTGTACTGAGGTGCAAGGATGCCTACCAGAATTGCAAGGATAGCAATTACGATTACCAGTTCTACCAGTGTAAAACCTTTGTTGTCTTTTTTTCTTTCTCTAAGAAATTTAAACATAACTCAATCTCCTTCATTTCTTTTTCCACCGGAGCGGAGTCATGATCATTTTCTCTGACAGGTTTTCCACCATGTCAGGGAAATACAACAGGCTTTACGCACATATTCAACTTTTTGATGAATACATAACTCTCCTGTTGTTTTGATCACGAATACTCTGTCCGATGATTGTTCAACGAGCGAGAACACCTGTAGGTGCTCTCCACCCCCCCCCCTGAAATTTCAGTGTTTCAGAGGGGAGGGAGTTATGTTGTAAACTCGTTATTCAGTTTTCTTGTTACTTTTTGTTGCCTGATCGTATGGTTTTTGAAAAGCCCCCTTTTTCGTTCCATTTGATCTATCGTGAACACAGCCCCTATGCCTTGCTGTGTGACAACCATATCTCATGCAGAAACTTTTTACGCGGTTCCCAATCGCACAGTATATTTACATGCATAACAGTCAATCCTATGTAAATGCAGATCTGCATGTAAACACGCAATCTGCATTTCCGCAGTCTGGGACTGTTATTACAGGTTATCCAATCCTTCATACATGTTTCTGATCGGCATGATCACGGCGATTACCAGTGTGCCGACGATCAGTGCCATGAACACGATGATCAGTGGTTCCATAGCTGCGAGTACGCTCTGGGTAGTGATCTCTACTTCTTCGTCGTAATAATCAGCGAGTTTATTGAGCATCTCTTCCATATTACCGGTTTCTTCACCGATTCCGGTCATATGACACACCATCGGAGGAAAGACTTCACTGGCTGCAAGTGGCTCCGAAAGCGGAATACCTTTCATTACCTCTTCTTTTGCCTTCTGAAGTGCATTCTTATAATGAATGTTATTGATGATCTTAGTGCAGGTATCCAGACATTCCGTTGTGGAAATACCGGCTCCCATCAGGGTACTCATCGTTCGTGCAAACTGGGCACAGGCAGTTTTGACTGTCAGTTTGCCGAACAGTGGGATTTTCATCTTGATATAGTCGATTTTCAGCCGTCCCTGATCTGTGTTATAGATAAGGCGGTATGCAGCGACCACTGCCGCTACCACAGCAAGGATGACGTACCAGTGGCTGGCCGTCCATTTGCTGAGGTTCATGACCCCCATCGTCAGCGCCGGCATCTCCATATCCAGATCTGCAAACATATCAATGAAGATCGGGATAACATAAAGTAGCATAACTGCAATTACACCGATGACAGCACAGATCAGGATGATCGGATAGATTGTAGCTTTGTGGATCGTAGCCTTCAGCTTGGCTTCTTTTTCAAAATGCGTTGCCATTCTGTCAAAAGACATCTCCAGACTTCCGGAGGATTCACCTGCCCGTACCATATTGACCAGCATCGGTGGGAATACATCCGGGATTGCTGCCATGGAATCAGCCAGTGTATTACCTTTTTCTACATTGAGAAGCACATCGGCTGTCGCCTTCTTGAGCCATTTATTTTCTGTCTGCTCCGTCATCATCTGCAGGGCTTCCTTCATCGGAACACCTGCCTGTGTGATGCTGACAAACTGCCGACAGAAAACGCTCAGATCTCTGGGCTTGACTTTCTTACCAATAGAAAAATCCAGGTCCTTATTCAGAACTCCCTGCTCTTTAATTTCAACAGGAAAGAGTCCGTCTTTTTTTAACTGCTGGGAAACCTCATCTCGGTTCTCAGCCTCCATCTTGCCGCGCTTTTCTTTACCTTTCTGGTCAACGGCAATATAGGTATAACCGGGCATCAGCTCAGTCCTTTCTGTTAAATTTCAAAATTCACTTTCCGGTTCATTGCAACCGGGTCCTGTGCATAGGTCACAACTGCATCTGCACTGATCTCACCTCTCATAAAGAGATCATACAGTGCATCATCCATTGTGATCATTCCAGATCTGCGGCTGGTCTGCATAATGGATGGAATCTGGAATGTTTTTCCCTCTCGGATTAGATTCCGCACTGCATTATTCGCAAATAATACTTCCAATGCTGCCACACGACCACCCTTTTCCTTACGAATCAGCTGCTGGGAAACAACGCATTCCAGCACAGCTGCCAGCTGAATTCGGATCTGCTGCTGTTGGTCTGGTGGGAACACATCAATGATTCGGTCGATGGTCTTGTCCGCTCCAATGGTATGCAGTGTCGAAAATACCAGATGTCCGGTCTCTGCCGCCGTGATCGCGGTGGAAATCGTCTCCAGATCTCGCATCTCTCCGACCAGGATCACATCCGGATCTTCTCGAAGTGCTGCACGAAGTGCCGCTCCATAACTGTTCGAGTCGCTTCCGATTTCTCGCTGATTGACGATCGATCTATCATGTCTGTGTAGATACTCGATCGGATCTTCCAGCGTAATAATATGGTAAGGATATTTCTGATTGATGACATGAAGCAAAGATGCCAGTGTCGTGGATTTACCACTTCCGGTCGGTCCTGTTACAAGAACAAGGCCTCTCTTACGGCTGGTGATCTCAACTACTTCTTTTGGGATTCCAAGGCTCTCCGGCTCCGGGATCTCGAACGGCAGACATCGCATAACCGATGCAAATGTGCCACGCTGCATAAATACATTGACACGAAAACGGCCCACCCCTGGAATGGCGTAGGCAAAGTCTGTCTGACCGTCCCTGCTCAGTTCTTCTTTGTGCCGTTCTTCCATAATCGGAACGAGAAGTTCCCGCAGCATATCCGGTGTCAGTCTTTCTCCTTCTATCGGAGACAGGACACCGTCAACACGATAACAGGGTGGGCGTCCAACTGTGAAATGAACATCTGACGCCTGCTCTTCTATTGACCTCATTAATAATTGTTTCAGATCATACATTTAAATTCTGTACCTGATTTCTGTTATATTTTCTTTCACATGCTTTCTTTTATGTGATAATTTCTGTATTTTATTCCTGATAGTATCTATCATTTACTCTTTGTAGTTTCTATCTTTTATTCTTCATAGGAAGCCTTCAGCATTTCTTTAATAGAAGTAGTTCCATCCAGTACGTAACGGATTCCGTTTTCACGAAGAGTTCGCATACCGGATTTCTTCGCTGCTGCGATCATCTCTTCTGTAGGTGCATTTTCAGCGATCAGTTTACGCATCTCGTCATTTACTTCCATGATCTCAAATACACCGGTTCGTCCAAAATATCCGGTGTTGCTGCAAAGTCTGCATCCGCCCGGCTCATAAATTTCTGTCTGCTCGGCTGCCGAACGCTTCAGAATCCGTTTTTCCTCATCTGTCGCAAGACGTTTCTTCCTGCAATGCGGACAAAGTTTACGGACAAGTCGCTGCGCAATGACGCCAATGATCGCATCGGAGATCAGGTAACGGGCAATTCCCATATCTGACATGCGGTTCAGTGTACCAACTGCGTTATTGGTATGCATGGTGGATACAACCAGATGGCCGGTAATAGAAGCCTGCACTGCAATCGATGCCGTCTCCTGATCTCGGATCTCACCGATCATGATGATATCCGGATCCTGACGGAGAATGGATCTCAGTGCGGATGCAAAAGTCAGATTCACTTTATTATTTACCTGAATCTGGTTGATTCCCTCTAAATCAGCTTCGACCGGGTCTTCAACCGTTACGATATTTACCTGTTCTTTATTCAGCGCACTTAACGCGGTATACAAGGTTGTAGATTTACCACTTCCTGTCGGCCCCGTTACAAAAAGAATACCATATGGTTTGGCAAGCATGTGCTGCAGCATTGACATCTCATCCAGATTCAGACCAAGTTCCTTGATATCTCTGGTCAGATTGAGTTTGGAGGAGATTCGCATAACGATCTTCTCGCCATGTACCGTCGGAATCGAAGAAATACGGATATCATATTCGCGGCGGTCTACCATAACGGACATTCGACCATCCTGTGGCTTTCTTTTTTCGGAAATATCCATACCACCCATGATCTTGATTCGTGTGGAGATTGCCGGAAGAAGGCTGTTGTCGTAAACCATTTTTTCATAAAGCGCGCCATCGATACGATAACGGACGCGTACCTTGGATTCAAGTGCTTCAATATGAATATCACTGGCTCTCTGACGAACTGCCTGCTCGATCAGGGAACGGACCAGCTGTACGATCGGTGCATCACTGACATCTGCTTCTTCTATGGTATCTTCTGCATTTCCACGAAGCTGCTCTCTTTCCCTGGTAAATCTCCGGGCAGCATCCATCGTCTCAGAAGCCCCATGGCAACGGTCAATCGCTGTCAGGATATCACGTGGTGTTGCGATATATGGTTCAACCTGAAGATTGGTAACAATAGAAATGTCATCGATCGCTGCCATATCCATCGGATCTGCCATCGCCAGATGCAGGATATTGGCATTGTATGGATCCAGTTCAAAAGGAATACACTGATATTTTTTCAGCAGGTTAACACTGACCAGATTACGTACTTCTTTCGGAATCGTGATTCCGGTAAGCTGTATTACCTTCAGTCCGAGCTGTGTCTGGAGTGCACGGGCGATCATTTCTTCCGTAATAAATCCATTCTCAACCAGAACTGATATGTACCCAGAATTCTGGACACATATTTATAAGTTAGGCGGACATCATGG
>OLQY01000450.1_pt1 | contig 49289 bp, 41 predicted proteins | sample 1672851 | NCBI WGS metagenome assembly OLQY01 (sample SAMEA3136730, study PRJEB25190) | human gut metagenome
GTTCAACCATGCCTGTACATGTTTGAACTATAGCGACTGCCTGTCGCACAAAAGACTGATTTCCTTGAAAACCAGTCAAAATACCATTTACTATCAACTAACCCCTAATTTTCAGAAGTCAAAATTTTGCTTGTTGGAAAGTGCGAAAAAGCCTTTATTTATCGGCTTATTTTCACTTTTATTTTTTTACTATCAGATTTACTGTTTCAACGTGATGAGTATATGGGAACATATCTACTGGCTGTATAATCTCTGCTTTATAGCCTTTCTGTTCTAGAATCTTTAAATCTCTTGCTAGAGTCCCTGGATCACAGGATACATATACAATACGATCTGGATTCATTTCCACCATACTATTAATTGTGACTTCATCACAGCCTTTTCTTGGAGGATCCACTACAATTACATCCGGATGTCTACCTTGTTCACTCCATGACTTCGCAAAGGTAGCCGCATCACTGCATACAAATTCAATATTATCAATTTCATTTAATTCTGCATTCTTTTTCGCATCCTGAATAGCTTGCGGAACAATTTCTATCCCTGTCACATGTTTTGCTTTTTGCGCTAAAAACATAGAAATAGTACCTACACCACAGTATAAATCTAATACTGTTTCTTTGCCTGTTAGACCTGCAAATTCAAATGCTTTTCCATACAATACCTCTGTTTGTACTGGATTGACCTGATAGAAAGATTTTGAAGAGATAGAAAACTGTAAATCATGGATTTTGTCAATAATAACACGTGTTCCGTACACGATTTTTTCCTTTTCTCCTAAAATAACATTATCCTGTCTTTGATTTAGATTAACCACAATACTTTTGATAAATGGAAGAGATTGCGTTAATTCAGTAATCATTTCTTCCTGATGAGGTATCTTAAAGCTTCGTACAATCCAGACAACCATGACTTCATCACTAGAGAATGCATGTTTGATTAGAATGTGGCGAAAAACTTCTGCATTTTTATATTTCACCAACAATGCTTTCATTGCCTTTAATACTTCATTAATTCGCTCACTCTGAATCATACAATAATCCATATCAATGATCGTGTTGGAATTAATACGATAAAAACCAGTAACTACATTACCTTTTTGAATACCAACTGGTATCTGCCCTTTATTTCGATAAGAGTCATGATGTTCCTTCATTCCTAATACATCACATACCGGAAGTGATAATCCTGCAATTCTAGTAATGACATCCTGTACTTTTTGTTTCTTAAAGTTTAGCTGTTCTTCATAAGACATATGCTGTAGCTGACAGCCCCCACAGCTTTTAGCGATAGGACAAGGAGGAGTTACTCTTTGATCTGAAGATTTCGTTAGTTCCATTAATCTTGCATATCCAAAGGTTTTCTTAACCAATGTCACAATTAGATTTCCTTCTTCCCCCTTCATCATTCCTTTCACAAAAAGTGGAAAGCCATTGATTTTGACTACTCCATGTCCATCATGTGTATATCCTGTGCATATTCCATAAACCTTTTCATTTTTCTGCATATTCTCACCTCGTGAAAAAAGGGCAAGCGCCCTTTTATCTTTCTTATTTAGTACTCTCTTCTTCCTGCTGCTGAAGAAGTTCTTCGGCAACTTCCTTATTCTTAGGAGAAGAAGGCGTTGATACATTTGGCTTATCCGCAGCCGCTGTCTTTGTCTTAATCATATAGATTTGATCATCAGATGAATGCTCTTCATCTGGAATGAAATTATAGACATGTACCTCCAAATCATACATTTTTACTGAATCATTATTCGTAAAGTATGTTTTAATTGGTAGGATTTCATTTACTTTGTCATAAGCCTCATTCATTATTTCTTTAACATTTGCACTGCTAGCATCATCACTAGTATCAATGTTTATACGTAAAGTTGCGCTAATCAGATTCACTTCTACATTATCCGTATTATCAAATGTCATTGCGTCTTTTATCTGATTTACTTGTTCTTCAGTAATAGCAGGATCCAATGAATTATCAAAACGGCTGCCTACGGTAGGCTGTCCACTGTTTTCTTTCGTACTTATAAAAATCCAGCCTAATAGTAATAGAGGAATCAGAATAACAATACCGGCAATCCAATATAAGATTTTACTTTTACTGCCTTTTTTATTTTTTTTCTTTTTACTCATGTGGTTCACTCCTGACTGTATGTAATATAAAATACAATTTTATATGTTATACGACATTCTTTATATTTCACATGTATCAGTATAACACAAATTATAGAAAATTACAGTGGGTATCTTCTTACGATTTACTAAATTCTAACGTTTTTTCAGCTCTTCTTGAATCATTTTATTTGTCATTGCAGGATTTGCCTGTCCCTTGCTGGCTTTCATAACCTGACCAACTAAGAATCCTACTGCACGATCCTTACCATTTTTAAAGTCTTCAATTGATTGTGGGTTGTTATCTAAAACAGTAGTGATCAAGGCTAATAGTTCACTTGTATCACTCATCTGTTTCATGCCTTTTTCTTCAACGACTTTTTTAGGATCTTTACCCTTCATAATTTCTTCAAATACGACTTTAGCTTGTTTACCACTGATTTCTCCAGCTTCTACCATATTGATCATATCACCTAAGTGTTTTGGATTGCATGGATTTTCAGATAGTTTTAAGTTTTCTTTATTTAAGACCGCAACCATTTCAACGATTACCCAGTTAGCTGCTTTCTTATAGTTTTTCGTATATTTACATACTTCATCAAAGAAGTTGCTTAATTCACGATTTGCTACTAATACATCTGCATCATATTCTTTTAAACCATAGTCTTTCTGATAACGAGCTTTACGTTCATCAGGAAGTTCATCCATATGTTCCTGAATATCTTTGATCCATTCAGCATCTAAAAGAATAGGGAAGATGTTTGGTTCTGGGAAGAATTTATAATCCACATTTCCTTCTTTTTTACGCATTAAGACTGTTGTCTTCTGTGTTTCGTCATAACGACGAGTAGCCTGTTCTACTTTCCCGCCATTTTCAAGAATTTCCTTCTGTCTTTCCACTTCCGCATCAATTGCTTTTTGTACGTTAGAAATAGAGTTTAGATTCTTAACTTCTGTTTTTGTCCCAAATGTGCCGCTTCCTTCTGGACGAATAGAAACATTGACATCACAACGCATACTTCCTTCTTCCATTTTTACATCACTGACACCTAAATAGTATAAAATGCTTCTTAGTTTTTCCACATAAGCTGCTGCTTCTGCACCATTACGAATATCTGGTTCACTAACGATTTCCACAAGTGGAGTACCTGCACGGTTATAATCTACTAATGTACCTGCATCACTATGGAACTGTTTTGCAGTATCTTCTTCCATATGGATACGGTTGATACGAATGTCTTTTGTCCCATCTTCTGTTTTAATGGTAATCACACCATTTTTTCCAATTGGATGGAATTGTTGAGTTATCTGGAATCCTTTTGGAAGATCGGAATAATAATAGTTTTTACGATCAAATTTCACAAGTGGATCGATTTCACATTTTAAAGCTGTACATGCAAGTACTGCTAAGCGTACTGCTTCTTTATTAACACAAGGAAGAGTTCCTGGATGTCCTAAATCAATTTCATTTACACAAGTATTTGCGACTGCGCCAAACGATGTTGGTGCGCTGGAAAACATTTTTGTTTTTGTTTTCAGCTCACAGTGGATTTCAATTCCTATGACTGTTTCGTATTTCATGCGTCTACCTCCACATCATTTCCTTTTAATCCGGTTTCTTCTTCAATAGCTAAACCGATATTAAATAATGTTTGTTCATCAAATGCTTTTGCGCTCATGTTAATCGCAATTGGCATACCTTTTGAAAAACCAGTAGGTACTGTAATGCTTGGATAACCTGAGAAATTACCTAACACCATATGATTTTCCGCAACATTATTATCTGCACCTAAATGTGAATCTTTTGATTCGTCTACAAGTGGTGCTATCGTACCTGCCGCAGATGCAATCACTACATCATATTGATCTAAGATCTGTTTTAAATCATTCACAATAAGACGTCTAACCTTTTGTGCTTTACGGAATATTTTATCCTGATTTTCCACAAATAAAGAATAACTTCCAATTACGAAACGTTTACGTACATAAGAACAGAAACCTTTTGTACGAGTATTAATCATCACGTCTTCTACACTTTCCCCATCTTCACGCATACCAAAGCGAATTCCATCTAAATTAGAATGATTAGCAGTTGCCTCCGCATTCGCAATAATATAATACGTAGGAAGTAAAGCATTCATCAGCTGATCATCCATGCGAACATGTTCAACAACAGCTCCTCTTGCTTGTAATTTCTTCATTAAAGAATCAAAGTTCTGACGGATTTCTTCATCTTCGATTGCTTCCTGTACATTATCTAAAATCGCAATACGTTTTCCACGTAAATCACTATTTAGATTAGAAGAATAGGCTTCTACTTTTTCAAAGCTTGATGTCATATCACGATCATCACGTCCTGCAAGCACTTCTAAAGCAACCGCAGCATCTTTAATAGATGTCGTAAAATAGCCTACATGGTCAAGACTAGAAGCATAAGGAATAATGCCATAACGAGAAATTCTTCCGTAAGTAGGCTTCATACCAATGATACCATTATATGCCGCAGGTTTACGAACACTGTCACCTGTATCTGTACCAATCGCAAATGGAACCACTCCAGCTGCTACAAGTGCAGCACTACCTCCACTGCTTCCACCAGAAATACGTGTGTTATCCCATGCATTATGTACTGGTCCAGTGTAGGCATTACGGTTTGTTCCACCCATTCCTAGTTCATCCATACTAGATTTCGCAATCACAATAGCACCAGCTTTTTCTAGCTTATCAACAATATGTGCATTATATACAGGCACATAGTTATCTAAAATTCGTGATGAAGCAGTTGTACGGATTCCCTTTGTATTAACATTGTCTTTTAAAACAACTGGCATACCATACATTGGTGCTTTTTCATCTACTTCCTTTAAAGCTTCCAATTGATCTTTTGGATCAACAAATGTCACTACAGCATTTAAGCGTTCCTGTGATTCTTTTGCTTTTTCATAAGCCTCATAAACACGGCTTTCTATATCTATTTTATTCATTCTATCGAAATCCATTTTACTTCACCACCTTTGGCACATGAATATGCCCAGCTTTTACACTCTTCGCATTTGATAATGCCTCTTCTTGTGAAATGACATGATCTACCTTATCTTCACGCAAATATGAAGTACTTGCTTCAAATGGGTAAATCATCTCTTCTACACCATCCGTATTAATTTCTTCTAATAAAGAAATCTGCTGTAATAGTTCTTTAAATTCATCTTGTAGCTGGCTAACTTCTTCATCTGATAAATCAAACATGATATCATGTGCCAGTTTTTTAAAATATTCTGCACTAAATGTTTCCATACGTTCCTCCTTTATATCAGCATCTGCGCAACAGTAGAACTGCTGCCTTTTGCTCTTGTGATTGTAGCCACATCAACATCCTCGGCTTTCACAACAACAGTTATTTTATAATCTGTACTAGCAAAAATTGATAAGCGTTCATCTAATAGCTGTACTGCTGCAATTACTTCATCTGCACTTTTCGCATGAAGCTTAATATCCATGCGAAGGCTTGTAAGCTTGTTATCCATATAATGGCCTTTCCCGATCATATCAATATCCTGGTCAAGGAATTCTTCAAAACTTGCCTTATATCGATCAAAATACGTTGCATTTGTGCTATCTAACTTACTTGCTGTCTGAGTAGGGAATAATACCCATTGTTCATTGATTGCAGAGAATTCAGCATTTGTTTTAGATTTAAAGAATGCCTCTTCAAAAAATGTTCCTGGTAATGATGCATCATCACTTGCTGTGTTATATAATGCAACATAAATTGGTGTATCATTTCCAATTTCAGGCTTTGACTTACGTAAATAGTTTACGAGCTTTCTTGCACATTCTTCTGCATAAACCTTCATTTTACTTTCTTCAATCGTAGCTTCATCAGGTTCTGTTCCTATTTTATCATTAAAAACTAAAGCTAGCGATAAACCACCTAATTCATCACCGTCATACCAGTCATACTCAAAGATATCAAGTAATAAGATGTCACTTTCTGTTATTTCCTTAGTACCATCATCTGTTGGAAATTCATCGCCAACCGCAGGATTTAACCCGTTGGCATTCGTCCTGCTTGTTCTTCCAAGTAAGCCGCTTTTATCTGCTGATGCATCTAAGGTGTTATAATCTAAATACTTACCTCCGCGAAATGCATAAGTCTTACTAGAAAAATACTCTTTTGATAATTCCATCAGACCTGTTCCAATTGTTAATGTATCACTTAAATTGGTCTGCATCTGCGCATGCTTTTGTCCTGCATCACTTGGTGTAAACGGCAATAAAGCCGAGTAGTCGCCCTCATTGATAGCCTTAGTTTCATCACTGCTATTTTCTGTATCAGACTGATTATTGGAATCATTATTACAGCCGCTGACTAACAGCATCATTACACACAGTATAGAAACCAGCCAAGTTTTAGGATTCATTTTCATTGGTACTCACCTCTTTCATAAAGGTTTCTTCATCCATCGTCATAACCCCTAAAGCATTTGCTTTGGTTAATTTACTTCCAGCTGCCTCCCCGTAAATCACAAGATCCGTTTTCTTTGAAACAGAGCCGCTGACATTCGCGCCTAGTGACTGTAAGAGCTCTTTGGCTTCATTTCTTGTCATTTGCGTTAATGTTCCAGTAAGTACAATTGTTTTACCTGTAAACATACTTTCGAAAACTTCTTCTTTGTCGCTATCCATACGTAGCCCATAACCTTTTAAATGAGCAATTAATTCTATATTTTTTGGTTCTCTAAAAAAGGCATAAATACTTTCTGCGGTAATTTCTCCCACATCCTTGATTGCCACAAGTTCTTCCTTACTTGCGGCCATTAAAGCATCCATATGTAAAAACTTTTTCGCTAATACACGAGCTGCTTTTTTTCCAACCTGACGAATCCCTAGACCATATATCAGATCTTCTAATGGATTCTGTTTACTAGTTTCAATCGCATCTAGTAATTTTTGAACGGATTTTTCTTGAAATCCTTCTAATGCAATTAGTTCTTCTTTTCGATCCTTCAAACAATATATATCTTCAATTGTATTCAAGAATCCCTGTTTATGGAAAAATTCTACTTTTTTATCTCCCAATGTATCAATATTCATCGCATCACGACTTGCGAAATGAATCATGCTTTCCACTACACGAGCAGGACAATCCTGATTAATGCAATAATGCGCTGCTTCATTAGGGAAACGTACTAATTCACTTCCACAAATAGGACATTGTGTTGGGAAATGATAAACACCTTGTGTTCCATTACGTCGCTCTATTAAAGGACGAACAACTTCAGGAATAATATCTCCTGCTTTGCGTACTACAACATCATCATTGATACGTATATCTTTTTCTTTGATCATATCCTCATTATGAAGCTGAGCTGCAGATACGGTTGTACCTGCTACACGTACTGGTTCTAACACTGCATTAGGAGTAATACGTCCTGTTCTTCCTACTGTTAACACAATATTTAAAAGCTTTGTGATGACTTCTTCTGCTGGAAATTTATAAGCAATGGCCCAACGTGGCACTTTAACTGTTGCGCCTAATCGATTTTGAGCCTCTAAATCATCTACTTTAATTACCATTCCATCAATTGCATAAGGGAGATTTTCTCTTTCTGTAGTAATCTGCTGTATGAACTCCCATACTTCATCAATAGTTGTACATACTTTGCGTAGCGGATTCACACGAAGATGCATTTCACTCATTTTCTCAAGTGCTTCTTCATGGGAAGTAATTCCATATTCATTTGCATTTACAAAGTAGTACCAGAAAGCATCCAGTTTACGCTTTGCAGCTACACTGCTATCTAATTGACGAATACTGCCTGCCGCTGCATTTCGAGGATTCGCAAACAGCTCTTCCCCATTTTCTTCACGTTGTTTATTTAACATTTCAAAGCTTGCATTTGGCATATACACTTCTCCGCGAATTTCAACTTCTCCCATAAGCGGTATATGCATAGGGATTGAAGGAATAGTTTTGACATTGTGAGTAACATCTTCTCCCACAACACCATCTCCTCGTGTCAATGCCTGTACAAAACGTCCATCTCGATAAATCAGAGACATTGCCAGTCCATCAATTTTTAGTTCCACGACATAGCGCGTCTTTCCTATACCTTCTCTTACACGTTCATCAAATGCAATTAGATCTTCTTTATTAAACGCATTTCCTAATGACAGCATCATTCGTTTATGCGGTACCTTTGTAAAGGCATCAAGCACTACACCGCCTACACGCTGAGTAATTGAATTCGGATCTTTATATTGCGGAAATTGTTCTTCTAATGCAAGCAATTCCTGATAATAACGATCATATTCCTGATCACTGACACTTGGTTTATCAAGCACATAGTATTCATATGCCAAACGATCTAATATCGTTCGTAATTCTAGAATTCTTTGCTGACTCATGAAAACCTCCTATTTTTTTGACAAAGATGGATGATTTGCCATGATTTTACGAATCCCATATTTCTGCTCAAACGCTATGGTCGCAAGTCCATCTTCCAATTTAATCACAACACCATCTCCAAAGGAAGCATGCGTGACCAAATCTCCTTTTCTTATTCTTCCCGCTTTTTTCGGTTTTGTCTCTGTTTTTATAGTATTCTGTTTAATATCTATATTTGATTCTCTAGTTTCACTTTGATTTTCATAACCTCTAGAATCATCAATACGCTTATTCTGATGCATAGATAAAAATTCATTTCCGCTATATGTATCTACATCACTACTGAAAGAGTTATGAACCTTCGCTCCAACTTCTTCAATACAGTCTTCTGGAAGTTCTTTCACAAAACGTGATGTTGTTTTAATTTTATCTAACACATAGCTATATCCATAAGAATCAGATAAGAATAACTGTTTCTTCGCTCTTGTAAAGGCAACATATGCCAAACGTCTTTCTTCTTCTAATGCAGGTTGTCCACCTTCACCAACAGAGCGTTCATTTGGGAAGATACCTTCACATAAATTATAGACAAAGACATTATCAAATTCTAAGCCCTTTGCCGCATGAATTGTCATTAATTGTACATAATCACCATTTTTCTGACCTTCTGAATCACTATATAAAGAGATTTCCTGAAGATATTCATTTAATGTTCCTTCTGGGTGATTTGCCACATAATCAGAAATGTCCCCAATTAATTCCTTAATATTTTCAATACGTTCGATTTCTTTATCTTCACGAAGCATTTCAAGATAACCGCTATCCTCTAATAGTTGTTCTAAAAGCTGATCAATACTTATTTTATCTACCTTAACTCGATATCCTTCTATCAGCTCCACAAATTTCTGAATACTAGCCTTAGCTTTTCCCTTTCCTATCTCATAATTACATAGCACATCATACATATTACAGTCATCATGCGCTGCCTGCTGTTCTATCATTTCTAATGTTTTTGCGCCTATTCCTCTTTTTGGCGCATTGATCACACGTTTGACAGCTAAATTCTTTGATAGAGCTTTAGGGTCTTGTTCATCATATGGAGCTAATAATCGCAGATAACTTAAAGCATCTTTTATTTCAGCACGATCATAGAAACGTACACCGCCATAGATACGATAAGGAATATGGAAGTCCAACAACGCTTTTTCCAGTCCTCGTGATAAGAAGTTTGAACGATACAGCACTGCAATATCTTTATAATGTATACCACTATGCTGCAGCATCATAATTTTAGAAGCTACCCACACCGGCTCATTCGCATCATCTAATGCAGTGAAATGAATGATTTTATCATCACTTTCTATTTCTGTGAATAAATCTTTATCAATTCGATTCTGGTTGTTTTTAATCAGCGCATTGGCACCATTTAAAATCTGCTGAGTAGATCGATAATTCTGATTTAAGATAACCGTCTTGCTGTTTGGAAAATCTTTCTCGAAATTCATGATGATATCTACCTGAGCTCCTCGCCAGGTATAAATTGTCTGGTCAGGATCCCCAACCACACATAAATAACTATCTTCTTTCACTAATAATTTAATAATCGCATATTGTAAGTTATCCACATCCTGAAACTCATCAACATGGATATATGTAAAACGACGCTGCCATTTTTTTCGTACTTCTACCTTATTATTCAAAATACGATAAGCATAAATCAGTAAATCATCAAAATCCAAGGCATACATCTCATGCAGACGTTTTTCATAAAATGCATAAACACTAGCCTTGATCTTTTCACCTGCCCATTTCCCCGCATTAGCTTCCGCCATATCCGGATCAATGAAATTAGTCTTATTGGCACTGATATATGACAACATGGAATTATAGCTATAGCTCTTCACATCAATATTCATCTGTTTATAAGCATCTCGTAAAATACTTTTCTGATCATCACTATCAACAATCGTAAAATTTCTAGGATATCCTAGTTCTAATATATCTTCTCTAAGCAGACGCACACAAAAGGAATGAATAGTTGAAATCGCAACTGCTTTTGCGACATCTCCTAACAATCCTTCTACACGCTCTTTCATTTCTCTTGCGGCCTTATTCGTAAATGTTATCGCTAATATTTTATTAGGATATACTCCACAGTTATGAATCAGATAAGCAATTCTGGTCGTTACCACCCGTGTTTTTCCGCTGCCTGCCCCTGCTATGATACGCAAGTGCTGATTCACACATTGTACTGCTTCTAACTGACGCTCATTTAATTGATCTAAAAACGACACAAAATCACCTCTCGAATATTATACTATACTTTTATTCTCTTTGCTTAAGAAAACAACATCAATTATAACCTAAAACAGCTCTCACCTCTACACTTATTACGAAAAATTCAGAAATCTGACATAGTAATTTCATATCTTTTATACTATAATGTTATCTGACTATTTGAGGTGAACTTATATGGCAAGAAAAAAACGAAAACGTAACTATACAAGAACCATTGATTTATTATTTCTTTTTATATTTTTAATAGTTGGAATCGTAGCTATTTATATAGCATTATCCTTTGGAATTCCTCCTCGTAAATGGACAATGATGGCTGCTGGAATTTTATTTATAATATTCCTTATATTCTTCATCACGTCCTTAAAACGACTTCCCAAATGGATTGTTATTATAAAAAGAATAATCATTATAATTCTTACAATCGCTTTAGCAGCTGGAGGATATTTATTAAATAAATCAAGAACGACATTACATAAGATCAATCAAAATGCAGAAGGAAGTATAACTGAAATTTATGTGGTTGTAAAATCAGATAGCGAATATACTGATTTATCTTCCCTTGAAGATAAAACGATCGGCTTTCAAAATGGTGTGGATAAAAATCAGGCAGCTTATGCCATGGAACAGATGCAATCAGAATTATCTTCTATAAATACAGTAGAAGAACTTGATTATACAACTCTTTATACAAATCTGAATTTAGGTTTCATAGATGCCTTTGTCATATCTGATACATATTATGAAATGTCAAAATCAAATATAGACAACTTTGAAGATGATATTAAAATCATTCATACATTTAAAAAAGAAAATGAAGCATCCAATGCTTCTAATGTCGATGTCACAAAAGATGTATTTACCGTTTATATCAGCGGAATCGACAATATGGGAAGTCCTGATCAGCAGACTCGTACTGACACTAATATATTATTGATTGTTAATCCAAAAGCAAATCACATTGATATGGTTTCCCTTCCAAGAGATGGTCTGATGCCAAATGCAGCTTACCAATATCAAAATGATAAATTAACACATACAGGAAATGATGGAATTGAAAACAGTGTCGCAACCATTCAAAATTTCTTTAATATCCCTATTGATTTTTATGCTCGTGTAAGCTTTAATTCGTTAATTGAAATCATTGATACAATCGGTGGAATTGATGTTGATGTAGAAATCAGTTTCTGTGAACAGGATGAAAATAGAAGCTTTAAACAAGAAGATTTAATTTGTCTAGAAAAAGGCAAACAGCATTTAAATGGTAAACAAGCTTTAGCTTATGCACGTCATCGTAAAACAGAAGGTTATGACAACGCTGGACGTGAACGAGCACAACAGCGAATTATCAAAGCTACTATTGATAAATTAATGTCGGCTAGTGGTATTTCTAAACTAAATAATTTGATGGATATTGCGCCAAATTATATCATTACGAATATGCCAGCTAACAGCATTGCGGATTTTGTATCTGCAGAATTAGAAGATTTGAAACCTTGGACCATTTCTTCTATTTCCAGTGATAATGGAGTTTATTCCGATGAATTTGTTGCTAGTATGGATTCTTCTCTAGGCACTACTAACGTATATGTCTTTGATCGTGATGAAGTACATGCTGTTGTAAATGCTTATGATGGCGCAAAAAATCAATTGCAGATGGATACCTTTAATTTTGACTTAAACAATCTATATGCAAACACTCCAGAAATCAATACTTCAGAAAATATCTTATATGCTGATATGGTAGAAAATCCATATTAAATTTTATAGTCAATATTCAATCACATCAGTGATATGAGTATTGACTTTTTTTCTTAATATTTAACATCCTACACCTAAAGGAACACAAATTATAGCGTTTTTTAAAGATTTATAATATAATAAACAAGTTAAGAGGTGTTACATATGAAATTACCAGACATAAAGAAAAGAACAATCATCATCGATACGATTCTACTTATCCTTTATCTAATCGTCGCACTTGTGTCCTTTTATATCGCATATAGTTTCAACCTGATCCCTGTCAGATGGGTCAGCATCGCAGCCGTTATAGTTGCTCTTTTATTTTTAATCATGCTAATCCTATCACTAAAAAAAATACCGACTTGGGCATTGGTGATCAAGCGAATCTTTATTCTTCTTTTAGTAGCAGCTGTCGCAACAAGCGGATATTTCTTAAATAAATCAAGAACAACAATTCAGAGAATGAGTAAAACAGAACAAGTAAATGATGATGGCACAACAACGATCACTACGAACTTATACCTTATAACTCTAAAGAAAGGTAACTTCGATTCCATAGCTGATTTAGAAAATCAGATCATAGGTTTTCAAAACGGAAGTGATACAGAAAATCTTGAATTTGCGAAAGCTTCTATTGACCAATCTATTGACTCTTATACGCCACGTGAAGAACTTGACTATACTACTCTATATGATGAAATGTTATTAGGAAATATCAGTGCAATAGTCATGTCAGAAAACTTCTATAATATGTCAAAAGCAAATATTACTGATTTTGAAGAAACCATACAAACTTTAGAAACTTATACAAAGTCTGAAAATATAGAAACAAAGGAACAAAAAGATATCACCAAAGAAACCTTCACTGTTTATTTAAGCGGAATTGATAGTACTGGTTCTCCAGATCAACAAGTTCGTACGGATACCAATCTGATTTTAATTGTAAATCCTGTAGCTAATCACATAGATATGGTATCATTGCCACGTGATGCCTTAATGCCAAATACTGCATTGAATAATGCAAATGATAAATTAACTCATACAGGTATTTATGGAATTCAGACAAGTGTGGATACTATTTCCCAATTCTTCAATATACCAATTGATTACTATGCAAGAATCAGCTTTAATTCATTAATTGAAATCGTTGATACCATCGGTGGAATTGATGTAGATGTTGAAATTGATTTCTGCGAACAGGATGAAAACCGAAGCTTTGCCGAAGATGATCTTATTTGTCTAAGCAAAGGAGAACAGCATTTAAATGGTAAACAGGCTTTAGCCTATGCTCGTCATCGTAAAACAGAAGGCTACAATAATGCAGGAAGAGAACGTGCTCAACAAAGAATTATAAGAGCAATCATAAATAAACTATTATCTCCATCTTCTTTAGGTTATGTAAATGCTCTATTAGATATTGCGCCTAATTATATCATTACGGATATGCCGGCAAATCAGATTGCCAACTTTGTATCAAGTGAGCTGGATAATTTACAGCCTTGGACCATATCCTCAATCACATCAGATACTGGTGTCTATGACTTACAACAGGTTGCTAGTTTAAACCCATTAGAAGGACCATATGATGTATATCTATACAATCAAGATGAAGTTCGTTCAGTTATGAATGCTTATGATGGTGCCACTTCCCAATTACAGATGGATACCTTCCACTTTAACCTAGAGAATCTGTATGAAGATACTCCAGAAATAAATGATGATCCTAACATTATTTGGGACACAATGGCAACAAATCCTCATTAATCAAGAAACAAAAAATGTAACGAAACAAAAAACTCGTTACTTTTTTTATTAAACTAAAATAGTAAGTTCACTTTTATACGTTCTTCTTAATATTTTATAAAATCTTTAATCATATCTCTTTAATAAAAAAACAAGGATTCATAAAAATCCCTGTTTTTGTGCTTTAGCTATGTAATTTGTTTTGTTCGTACTGCACATACTCAATCTCAGTACACCATTTCTTTAAAGGTTCTATATCTTTTTCATCATTAATTACACACTGTAAATAAATAATATCCTTATCGCTATTAATTTGAACTGTCATTACATAGTAAGAATCTACTTTTTCTATGCAGCCTTTTCCTAATAAACCATGCTCTTTTGTATGAAATTCAAATATTTCATCCTCTTCATTTGGTTCTTCTAGCTTTTTCATGAATGAAGCTGATTCCTGCTCTAACGTAAACGCATCTACCTTGACCATCCATCTCCAAGGTTCATCACTTGTCTTATAAGGGGCCATGAAATGTAGTGACTTTGTATTTTTATCATAGCTTTTTTCACTGCATCCATGGGTAGGAATCATCCAATTACCAAATGGATAAAATACTGTATGATTACGATACCCTAAATCCGCAATAGCTAGAACATCCGTATGCTGAATAAGCTTTTCACGCTGTATTGCATCACAAAGAATATCATAAGCCTCCATTGGAAGTGCCAATAGATTATCTTTTTCATAAGCTGCTTCTATATAATCAAGAATAGAATTTGCTATTTTATCCGTTTCTTCATTCATGGCACTATATTCAAAATAACATTCTTTCCACAATAAAGAAATTGCACAATTACGATAATACTGAGCTGTTCTTTTCTCTTCATTCCAAATAAAGAATTCTTTTGCTAAATCTTCTACCTCACTATGTAAGAATTTATCCTTTGTCATATATCCCATCGGAGTTACAATATGACCTTCTTTTCCTATAGGGCGATAATAATCTTTTGCCCAGCATAAACATAGATTTTTCACTTGATTCCAGTTATCTTTTACATAATCCTGTAAATTCTCTAACCAAGTATAGAAATACTTATATTTCAGATTTTCAAAATTTCTTTCCTCATAATATCTAGTTGAATCAATAACTTCAAAAGAAAGCTGTGATTTCTGAATAATCGCATCAAATAAGGTACTTACAAATGCATGAAAACCTGGCCCCACAATATTTGTCTGTGCAGAAACACTTATAAAACGGCCTTCATAACTACACTCTACGATTCCTTCTGGGCATACATCAATCAATAAAACTGAGCCATAATCTTCAATTTTTAGCTTCATTTCTTCACAGATACTCTTTAATAATCCGCTAAATTGCTCTTTATCTGTTTCTTTTTCTAATTGTCCTTCTAATACAACTTCCAGCATATTTTTTCCTCCTCACAAGTGTTTAAAGGAACTGATTTCTCAGTTCCTTATTCTACTGCCAATACTCGATACACATTCTTCATTTCTGTATCATAAATAACGGTATCAGTATAGTCCTTTGTACGATCATAATCAAAGTCTGAAAGCTCGATAACACTTATCGATAAAGATGTTTTCAAACGCTCTACTTCTGTATCTTTATATGTTAACGTAAGTTTTATATCATAACCATTACATGGAGAACCATTGTACGTATGTTCACTTGCTGTTACAGAATCAACTGTATAACCACTTACCTCTGGTAAACTATCCTCTCCATATTCATTTACAATTGTAGGATAATTTCCATAATAATAAGAACGTGCAAACTCCATAAAAGATCCTATTTTATCTGTTGGAATAAACTGTAAACCACCTAAATCCTCTGCATCTTCTTTATTTGATAATGTAAAGAAGTCAAAAGCAAAACTAACCGCAACCATCTCAGCCTCTTTTTCATGATCCTCGTTCGCAATTGCTTCACTTAATAAATTATAAGCTTTTATCTGTGCCTGAGTAGGATTTAATGGCTCTACATATAAATCATTTTCGACTAATTTAACTTCTGTTTCTTCTGTTTGAGCCTCTTTATTTGTAATTTTATTTTCTTCTGTACTATTATCACAACCACCCAATAGGGTCAAAGATAAAACACTCATACAAAGAAATGTTTTTTTCCATATAAGCTTCATAGGTAACCTCCATAAAACGTTTATTAGTATATCATAAAAATCTAATAAAACCTAATAGTTATGATAATTTTAAGAAATTCTTATTGATTAGATTTCACAAGATCTTCTATATACTGTAAAATACCCTCTTGATAAATACCTCCACCCTGAGATAACTGTGAATTTCCTCCACCTTTTAAGCGATATTTTTCTGCAATTGATTTAAATAATTTAGACGCATCTACATCCATATCTTTATGTACAGCAACTACAACATGTACATTATCATATGTTTTTGCGACAAATATAACTGCTTTTTTATATTCCCCAATAACATATTTCGCAAGATCTACTTCTGATTTCACATCAATATCATCAAAGAAACGAACAATGATATCATCTTTAGACTGTCCTATTTCTTTTGCAAGCATCTTATAGTATTTCTGTTTCCATACAACAACATCTCGATTTAACTGACGTGTTTCATTAATTAAACGATTCACTCCAGTATTAACATACAAATGTGGTACTGCTAGTAATTTACTTGCTTCATTTAATACATCATAACGTTTAGATAAGCAATCTAACAGCTGATCACCAACTAAATATTTAATTTTATATCCCTTTGTTGTTTTTTCATATCCACTAATATACAACATCTGCAAATAACGAAGTGATGGTACATGCATACAGCCACATAAATTATAATCCAAAGTTCCGATACGAACTACACGAAGATCATCACGATCGATATTTTTTCCTTTTACCATTTTACTTGCTTCCACACGAGTAGGATAAAGAATGCTAACAGCTAAATCATCACGAATCAGACCATTACATAGTACTTGTAATTCAAAAGCCATTTTATCATTAAAGTCATCAAAATCAAACTCAATATCATTTTCCTCATCACCAACATGATGAGCTAACGTCTTTACTTTATATACATTTGATAATACTGCACTGATTAAATGCTGAGCTGTATGGATCTGACATTTACGAAAACGTTCATGTAAGTTTACACTCATAAATACATTTCCTGATAATTTCGTATCTAATAAATGCCACATATAACCTTCTTCAAATTTTAAATCCAAAACCATATGTTCATCTATCATTCCAATGTCACTAGCCATTCCGCCGCTTTCTTTAAAGAATATCGTTTCTTTACAGGCATGCCAGAACAAACCATTTTCTTCTCTTACTTCCACAACACTAGTATGTAGTTCTGTGGTAAAACAATTATCATAATATTTATTAATCATCCAAATCTCCTCCTTCTTTTTTGTTTTTCTTTTATTTTAACACACTTTTCTCTCTATTTATAGACAGGCAGCCATTTTCATATGATATAATGATATGCGATAGGAGTGATGAAATGAATCAGATTGCGAAAAATTGGAAAGATTATGAATGTATAGATGCAGGTAACGGCGAAAAACTAGAACGTTGGAAAGATATTATATTAAGAAGACCAGACCCACAGGTTATATGGCCTATGGATGAAGAAAACGGATTATGGAAAACTCCTCATGCTCATTATCATCGTTCCAAAAGCGGTGGCGGAAGCTGGGAATATAAAAAGAAATTTAAAGAAAGCTGGACAATTTCTTATAAAAACCTGCGCTTTAAAGTTTCTCCTACAGGATTCAAGCATACAGGCTTATTCCCTGAGCAGGCTGCCAATTGGGATTGGATGATGGATACTATTCAAAACAGTGGAAGAAATGATTTACGTATATTAAATTTATTTGCTTATACTGGTGGAGCTACTATGGCTTGTTCATGTGCTGGAGCTGCTGAAGTTGTGCATGTAGATGCTAGTAAAGGTATGGTGAACTGGGCAAAAGAAAACATGATGTTATCACATTTGGAAAATAATAGAATTCGTTTCATAGTTGATGACGTACTAAAGTTTGTCGCAAGAGAAAAACGTAGAGGAAGAACTTATCATGGTATCATAATGGATCCTCCTAGCTATGGAAGAGGTCCAAATGGTGAAGTATGGAAAATTGAAGAACAGTTATACCCTCTTATCGCCTCATGTATGGAAATATTAGATGAAGATCCTTTATTCTTCCTAGTAAATTCCTATACTACCGGTTTTCCACCAACTGTTTTATATAATTTATTAAAAACAACCGTAGGAAAAAAACATCCAAACGGAACTATTGAAGCAGGTGAAATCGGATTGCCTATCACAACGAATAATAGTGTACTACCTTGTGGTATTTATGGAAAATGGGTAAAACAAAAACCATAATACATATTAGTTATAGGAATTTTATTCTTATAACTTTTTTATCATTAAATTTATAAATATGCTATAATTGCATAGTTTGAAAGAGAGGTAGTTATGAATACATCAAGAAATAAATTATTACATCAAAAAGTTCCAAAGCTATTAATTTCACTTGCTATTCCAATGATTGTCGCACAAATGGTCAACGCACTGTATAACATTGTCGATCGTCTGTATATTTCTTATATTCCTGATATAGGTACACATGCGTTAACTGGCGTTGGTATATGTTTTCCTATTATTATGCTGATTAGTGCTTTTTCTGCTTTAATCGGACAAGGTGGTGCACCATTAGCATCTATCCGATTAGGAGCAAATAAAAAAGAGGAAGCTCAAAAAATATTAGGAAATTGTGTATTTGCTTTAACCGTATGTGCACTTACCTTAACTGTTATCTTCTATTTATTTCGTACCCCAATACTGTACGCTTTCGGTGCTAGTGATACAACATTATCATATGCCAAAAGCTATCTTGAAATTTATATTTTAGGAACCGTCTTTGTACAGTATGCTTTAGGACTAAATCCATTCATCAATGCACAAGGATATACAAAAACAGGTATGGCAACAGTAACGATTGGAGCTATCTTAAATCTTATCTTAGATCCAATCTTCATATTTGTATTTCACATGGGAGTTAAAGGAGCTGCTCTAGCAACTGTTCTTTCACAGGCTGTTTCTGCATTATGGGTCATATATTTTCTTTCTGGAGACTCTTCTTCCTTACGCATACAAAAAAAGTACATTCATTTTCATGCACCTACATTTTGGATGATTTTATCTTTAGGAATCTCTCCATTTATTATGAATTCTACAGACAGTCTAGTAAGCATTGCATTTAATATACAGTTAAAGTCAATGGGTGGTGACTTATATGTAGGTGCCATGGTTGTCTTATCCAGCATTATGCAGCTTATACTCATGCCGTTAAATGGACTGAATAATGGTGCACAACCTATTATCAGCTATAACTATGGTGCTAAGCAATATAGCAGAGTAAGAAATGCAGTTAAATGTTCATTTATTTTAAATATGATCTTCACATGTACTATGTGTATCATCTGCGTATTCATACCTTGGATTTTATATACAATATTTACACCAGATATGCAATTGCACAACATTTTGAAAACTGTCATGCCTTTATATTACTTTGGAATATTTATGTTTGGAGCTCAATCTGCATTTCAGAACGCTTTTTTATCTTTAGGACAAGCAAAAATTTCCTTAGTTCTTGCATTATTAAGAAAAGTAATTCTATTAATCCCTTTAATTTTCTTAATTCCTATGCTGACTCATACTGGAGTAAATGGTGTATTTGCAGCACAAGGAATCGCAGACATAATAGCAGGAACTTCGACTACATTGTGCTTTATTGTCATAAGCAGACATCTATTAAACAAACCAGATGAAATCATAAAAGAAGATGAACAATAAAATATGAAAACAGCAGTTCTTCAAGTTTCATTACTTGCAATCTGCTGTTTTTAAATACTATAACTAGGCTTAGAAAGTAGATCATGAACTTTATTATAATTGCAGTTTTCTCGTTACTTAGTGGTATTTCAAAAATTAATCATTAACAATAAGTTGGAAAACTAAAACGTTCATCGCCCCAGTGTTTATCAGCTTCTTCTTCACTTAGAAACACTCTTAAGCCTATTTCTGAATGATCAATGACATATTGCCCTTCACATCCACCAAAAGAATCAATACTAAAAGTATATCCATTTCCTTTTTGATTTATATCAATTACATGTCCATTTTCAATACGGCTTCCAACTATATAATAGACAAGCTGTCCTTCTTTTAATCTCATAAATAACCCTCTTTTCTTTTTATGTTTAAAGCATAAAGGAATATCTATTTTAGGTCAAATATAATGACTACATTTTTATAAACACTAACCAAGCAAATAATAAGAGGAACCATAATGATTCCTCTTATTAGTGTCTTCACATATATATCTATACTCTTATTGACTATCAATTTACTCAAGAGAAAGATAAATACAAATATATACGTTTATAATTTATATCTATTTACCCCTATTTATTTTATATCTTCTTTTATTTTTACATTATTCCAAAATATGAAACTATACATCCAAAAATAATTAATGCAACTAGAATTGTTGTTGTTTTTACTTTCTTACCTAAAAGCCAGTACATAATTCCAAACGCACATGCTGGTAGTAAACATGGCATAATCTGATCTAGATATGTCTGTAAAGATTCTGTGATTTCTCCAGCACCTACAGTTAATGTAATTGGCATACTTACTGTTGTCGCAATCATTGCGCCAATTACCATTAATCCTAAAATAGAAGCACATTTGGTAACTTTTTCTATTACATCACTATTTGACATATCTGCAAAGAATTTAACACCATATTGGAAACCAAATTTCAAGCAGAAATAACGTGCTAAAAAACCTGGTATATTAATAATCATTAAGAATAGGATTGGTCCCATAATACTTCCTTGTTGAGCAAAGGAAACACCAATACCTACCGCAATTGTAAGTAAAGTTCCCCAGAAGAAACTATCTCCTAAACCTGCCATAGGTCCCATTAAGGAAGTTTTAACTGCACTAATAGAAGTAGCATCAAAATTAGGATCTTTTACATTTTGTTCTTCCATTGTAGCAGAAATTCCAGCTAATAATGTTACAAGATGTGGAGTACAAGACATGAATTCTAAGTGGCGCTGCAAAGCTTCTGACATACCATCTTTATCATCTTTATATAATCTTTTTAACACCGGAATCATCATATAACAATACATTAAGTGCTGTTGACGTTCATAGTTCCATGCAGAATCTAATGTACAGGAACGAAAGAAGACTTTCCAAAAGTCACCTTTTGTAATTTTACTTTCTGGACTCATTGTATTACTAGAATTCGTTGTCATCATCATACACCTCCGTAGCTGTAGCGTTTTGTTTGTTTCCGCCCATGAAATATACAACTAAAGCTATTGCTAAACCAAATAATGCTACTCCTAATACAGGAATGTTCAAATATGCTGCTAATAAGAAACCAATAATCAAGAATGCAGTTAATTCTTTTGTCAGAATCATTCGAGCTAACATGGCAAACCCGATAGCTGGTAAGATTCCAGCTGCAACATCCATACCATGAGTGATCCATTCAGGGATAACAGCTAGTACTCCTTCAATAACATCCACACCTACATAGAACGCAATAGCTACTACAGCTGCTAGAATAACTTTATTACCGATACCAGCAATACGACATATCCATTCAACTTTTGTCGCATCACCTTTTGCCGCATATTTATCTGCTAGATGACCTGCCCAAGTAAGTAGGAACATCATTTGAAGATTATCAAATAATAATACTAAGGTAGCAACTGGAATTGCCAAAGTAACTGCAGCCCCAATAGACGCTTTAGATATAATTACAAAAGAAACACCAATTATAGAACCCGCAGTCATATCAGGCGGATTACTTGCCCCAATAGGGATGGCACCTAAGAATGCAAGCTCTAGTGTTGCCCCAACCTTAATACCTGTTTCTAAATCTCCTAATACTAGCCCAGTTAATGTAGACATTATAATAGGACGATTCCACATTGTTGACCCCATATAACAGTGTAAATACCCGAAACACGCTACAAGGAAAATCAACAAAGACTGAATACCTAAACTCATTTTAATTTCCTCTCTTTCTTTTTATATCTTTATTTTAATAAATCCATTGCATTTTGCTTATGATCACTAGGAACTAACTGAACCTGTAAATCTATTCCTTTTTCATTCATTTCAGTTAACCATGCTTCATCCTGTTCAGATACAAAGACTGCTTTTGAAATTTGTCTTCTATCATCTCTTGCTTTCATACCGCCAATATTGATTACTTTAATGGTAGGAACTTCATTGCTTAAACGATAAGCATCTTCTACACTTTCCACGATAATAAATAATTTATATTTATCAGTTACTCCACTATTTAGCGCTTTAATAGAGTCTTCAATACTCTTCATAACTAATTTAACCCCAGTTGGTTTTGCCATTTTCATAGCTGCCATCTTTAATTCATCTTTCATCAGACTATCACTAGCTATTAAGATACAATCACTATCTAGAAATTTTGTCCATGAAAATGCAACCTGACCATGCAATAAACGATGATCGATTCTAACTAATTTAATCATATGTTTTCCTCCTAATTATTTCTAACTTTATTTACAGCTTCTATTAATGCCTTTACATGACTGGCATCAACATCACCAGTGTCTTTATATGTATCTTTAAAATAACTTCCAACAATTGCCGCATCTCCTACTGTAAACTGCTCAGCACAATTATCCGCAGTCACTCCAGCACCAATTACAAGTGGAAAATCTCCAATTATAGAACGGAATTCTTTGATTTTTTCCATAGATGTTTCCTGTCCTGTCGCATCCTGTGTAACCACAATAGCATCACATCTAGTCATGCCAATTTTCAAATCTTCTTCCAATGTACGTTCTGATAAATATGGCTGATATTTAAAGCGCACACCGCCAAGAACATACACGCCGCTTTCTTCACGATATTTTTTCATAAATGCTTCAAATGAATAATCATCTCGTGGTTTCATATGTCCTGCAACAGAATCTAATTGTACAAAAGCTGCATGATAGCGTTTTGCTAAATCAAAACCCATTGCATCAAGATTTAAACAATTAACTCCATATATGATATCAAAATCTGCATGATCCAAATAATCTAAAACCATTTCCATTTGATAATAGTTACCAAAATAGTTCTCCACAATAACGGCATCTACTCCATTTTCTCTATAAATGTCGATTTCTCTTTTTGCTCTTTCTAATACTTCTTCATCTGTTGTTCCTTTTAAATGTAACATTCCAAAAATAGGTTTCTTATTTTTGAAAATCTCTAAAAAATTTGGTTTCATAACTTCTCCTCCTAAAAATCTTCATTTTCCTCTACTTCAATACACGTTTTAAAAGTAATACCTGATTGTGCCTCTTCTACTGCATTGATAACCGCACTATCGTCTAACTCAGATTGATTAGCAATTACCAATCCTAAAATCAGATTAAGATTCATACCAGAACAAACACGTACTCTTTCATTATCTAATAATTGTGATAAAGCTGTATGAACACTTCCACCTAAGATATCACAGATAAACAAATATTGTTCATCATCAGCTTCAATTCTGCTACGCATTTCTTTAGCATAATCTTCTGGATTCATTCCTGGATATAAGCAATACACTTCTACTTGATCCACTAAACTTCCAACAATCATTTGAGCCGTATGTTTCATACCTTTGGCTAACTCACCATGAGATGCTAAAATAAGTTTTGTCACTAGTTTCAACTCCCTTCGCCTATATACTAGCAAAAACCGTGCCAATTTTTAAAAGCACGGTTTTATCATGTTTTTTTATAATATAGCACTTACATTTTTGGAAGTATTTTGATATCTCTATACTTTTGTCGACACTACGAACAAGTCAATCGACACTAATTATTTGACCTAATTCTCTTCATTGTTTTCTATATATTCATACATATAAGCCATTTCCTGAGGTGTAATTTCCACACTGTAATAGCGTTCCACGTTTTGAAAACACTGTTTAACCAAATCAATAAAGTCCTGATGCTGTTCCATAAAATTATCAATATGAGGATAATTATCTATGCTAGCATGTGTAACAAGTCTTTCAATCAAGCAACATATATGGACATACATACCAACACAGGTGGCATTCGATAAACTAACTCCCATACGCTCTTGTAATTGATCTAGAGCCGTGGCAACATGCTCTAACAATATGCCAGGATTTAATATCGTCAATGTTGTGATCAGATTCGTTAAAGAGAAATTCTTTAATATATTATTTTTAAACGTTTTTATCTCTTCAATATCCAAATAATTTTGAAAATACTGATGTAATTTATCCATGGTAACATTAATTATTAGATCCTCCAATGGGATAAATGGAACTTCTTCAATATTAGGATTCAGTGTACCTACTATACAAATTATTTCATAATTATCAAAAAATGATGTATTCAATCTCTTTTCTATTAAGGTATTATAATCATAAGTTAAAATTTTAATATCCTTCTGTTTTGGAAGAGAATCTTCTAAAATTCTTTTTAGTCGTTCTGCAGTACCTAATCCGCTCGCACATGAGCATAAAATCAATGGATCTTTATGACGATGTGAAATAATATGATAGGTAGGCATTCCATGTTCACTGACTATCTTAAAAATTTCTTCTAATGGTTTTCCTAAGCGTATTCCATTTCCTACTTCTAATGCCATCTTTGTGGATACATTATTCATAATTCCAATATTAACATTGCGAACCTGTACAATTGCTTTATAAATATCTTCTAATGACCCCATATCCACTAATAAAACCATTTCTTCAAAATCACCAATTTTTGCTAGATGTGTCTGTATTTGTTCAACAATCTGTGCATTGGTAACATTCATTGGCATATCAATTGCATCAAAAATATATTGATCTAAAAATCGATTAGCAGCATCCGCAATTGATGAAGCGGTAGAATATCCATGAGTTAAAATAAGACCTAAGCGTTTATTCCAATCAGAAGCTCGATTAAATTTCTTTAGATAAAGTGTAAGGATACAAAGAGCTATATCATCCAGCTGTAAATCTACGTTAGCGTGAAGACTTTCTGCCATATCAAGAGAAATTATGTATTCACGATGTAAACGATTATCTAATAATTCTTTCAATGCACTAATTTCCTCTTTGCGATGTTCATTATAGTTTTTTAGTTCTACTGTAAATCGTGTATAGTCATGTAAATAAGTAGTCATTGTAATAACATCATTATTATTCAGACGAAGACCATAGCGATCGGATACAATGTTTAAAATCTGTTTCAGAATAGTCTGAATATATACAAAGCTTGCATTGTGTTTCCAATCATTTTTAAACATAATTTGATCATAATAGTTATCCAAAGCTTTATAACAAGCATCTAAGAAAGAAGCATAGCCACATTTACCTAGAGAAAGATTTGAAAAATTTTCTAATATCTGATTATTCAATCTTCCTTGTAGTCGTTCATTACCTACAAAATGCAGTAAATCTTCTAAATCAAGAACTGCTGCCTGTGCTTCCATGATTCCTTTACGATCACTGATATCCAGTTGTACCAGATTAGAAGGCAAATCAAAAGAGTCTACAATTATTTTTGTATCTGTTGGCGTACATTTGTAATAAGCATGAACACAGCTAGCCTGTATACAATTTTTTAGGTCTCCAATATTTCCAGGAAAATCAGAGGTAGCAAGCGTATTATACACAGTATTCGTAATTGCAATTTGTTTATTCAAACGTTTGCTTTCTTGTTTAAAGATTGTATAAATCAGCTGTAATCGTTCCTGCATACCTCTTTCCTGCAGACTAGGCACAGTAACAATCATAGGAATTCGTCGTAATAATGTTTTTAATAAGCATTTTTTAGGATCTTCTGTAGTCGCAAAAATTAATCTAGCGTTGGACTGATACCAATGTTCATTATCCCCAACCATATGATACATTCCTTTGTCCATGAATAGAAATAGTTTTTCCTGACATTCTGCTTTTAAACAATGTACCTCATCTAAAAACAAAATTCCATCCTCTGCTAGTTTCAATAATCCAGGATTATCCTTATCAGCTCCTGTAAAAGCTCCCTTTCTATGTCCAAATAAATTTGCGGAAAGTAATTCTGGATTATTCGCATATTCACTACAGTTTAAAATCAGAAAAGGTTTGTCTTTTTCTATAAATCCTTTATGTACGGCATACTCATAAGTTGTAGATGCAATTAAGCTTTTCCCTGTTCCTGTAGGTCCATATAATAAAAATGGCAATCCTTTAGGAGGATAAGAAATCGTTGCTTTACAAGTATCTACTACACTTTGTAATGAGTTATCATATCCTATCAGATTTTCAAAATCCTTATTTTGTTCCAATCGAAGCATTTCTTGAAAAGCGTCAATAGATGCATAAACATTATTTGGTATATGAATATGGTATTTCTCTTCTAATGTTGTAGAGTCTAAAAACAATACAGGCCGAGTATTAATCTTCAAAAACAAACCATCATTAAAAAATTCATTTAAATACTGTGAAATCATATTTCGGCTAACATGAAGCTGATCAGCAATCCATTGAGCATTTGCATTCTGAATGTCTCCTTGTTTTGTCAAATCAATGACCTGCTTATAGACCTGTTCTTTCATATATCATGCACACCCTTTCATTTTTAATAAAATATAACATGGCATTTCAAAAGAAACAAGGATTTCTTTTCATATAAAAATGACCCATATAGAGTCATTTTGATTTATAGATATTTTTCCCAGATCTTCAATTCACGTTCTGCACTTTCTTTAGAATCGGATGCGTGAATAACATTATTCACTAGTCGAACACCTGCACTAGCTTTATCATAGCTATCATCACTATATTTACCACGTATACTATTAGGATCAGCCTCTTGAGGATTTGTTTTTCCTGCCAATGTTCTTGTAAGTGTTATGATATCTTCTTCACCATCATAACTTACTTCCATAGGCATGATGTAATGTGGGCCATCATAATAGAATGAATTAAATAATTTCCCAGGAAAATTAAAACCTTTATCCATGGAGTCAATTACCCCAGCATAATGTTCAATCAATGTTTTCATAACTTCCATATCTACTTGAACTTCTTTTTGTTTTTCAATACAAAGACCCGCCTGTTTTAAATCCTGTAATACATCCTCAACATGATGAGTGGCAAATGCATCTGGTTTTAACATTAAAAATGTTTTCTGTTTCATAATATCCTCCATTTTTCTTTTCGTTTACACTAAGCTTAGCACTTCTATCTAAAAATAACAATATACTAAGCTCTTTCTTCCTGTTTATGAATATAAGAAATAATACTTCCTATAATTTCTACTCGATTAAATGGTGTGATTAAGTAATATCCATCCACATAATCCTTCATCGCATCAATTGTCTGACAGCTAATATCGATAGCTAACTGCTGAGCCTCTTCTCTAGTTTTTCCCTCATAACACGCAACCAATTGTTCATCTACTTCAATACCTGAGATTTCATTATTCATATATACCGCATTACGATGAGAAACAATTGGAAGAACACCACCTAAAAGATAGGCATCCAATTCCTGTTTTGCTTTCTTTAAATTATCAAGTGCTCTTTGAGAATGTACTGGCTGTGTTAAAAATCCTTCAACACCGTGTTTCATCTTCTGTTTTGCCTTTTGAAGTTCCGCCTCAAAGTTAACCGCATTAATATTTAAGGCGCCAAAGATTAAAAATGGATGTGGAAACATCGTTTGATTTAAATCCTGAATATAATTAGCTAAAATCTGTGAATTGAAATTAAATACAGCTTTTACTTCTTGACGATCTTCACTTGGTATAGGATCTCCCGTCACCACAAGTACATTAGAGATCCCTTCAATCTGAAGACCAAATAACAATGCTTTTGTCGCATTAATATTACGATCTCGACAAGTCATATGGGGAATAATCTCTATATCAAGTTCACGATGTAATTTACATGCTAATAATGAGCTATCAACTCTTGCCCTGGCAATTGGACAATCCGCAATCGTAATCGCATCTACTCCTGCCTCTTTTAAATATTGAGCATTGCTAATAAAACGATCAATCTCACAATTAGCAGGAGGATCAAATTCAACCGCAACTATTTTCTTATTTTCTTTTAGTTTATGACGAATTGGATTTGTATCAACACTAACTTTCTGTTTTTGCTCATCTGTTTTATGAATTTCCTGTGCTGGTTTTAAATCTGCTAAATTTCTCTTTAATTTCTGTATATATACAGGTGTCGTTCCACAACAGCCACCTAATACAATCGCGCCTTTTTGGTAGATTTCCTTCATAACAGAAGCAAAATAATCAGAACTGTCCTGAAAATAAGTACGATTCGATAATACTGTTGGATATCCCGCATTTGGCATGATTAGAATTGGTTTCTTTTGTGTATCAATTTTCTCTAATAATTGTTTCATATGCAATGGACCGCAAATACAATTCAAACCACAGATATCAATATTATCATCTTCTAAACAATCTGATAATAGTGTTTGCATAGATTTGCCTTGACGACTATAGCCATCTGCTGTCACAGAAAAAGAAACCGCAATACATGCTTCTGGACATTTTGTTCGAATATAAGAGGCAATCTCAGAAATAGCCTTAGTACTCCATAATGTTTCAAACAGAAAATTTTTAGCTCCTTCTTCTAAAAATATATCCACAATTTTTTGATATTGTGAAAATAAAGACACATTTTTTTGTTCCACGATTGGACCTATATCCGCAAAGATTTTATCTACATCCTGCGTTGCCTGATATGCTAAACGATATCCTTCACGAAGTACCTCTTGAATAGTTTTCCAATCATATTCTAAATGCTGCTCATTAGCAGAAAATGTATTTGTCTTAATAACATCTGCCCCTGCATCTAAATATTCTTTATAAATATTCAACACTCGCTGAGGATGTTTTATATTCGCAATTTCACAAGTATCATGATTCTCCTGATACTTATCTGCATAATATGTTCCAAATGCTCCATCAAACACTAAATAACCTTGTTCCTTAATTTTATTTAGAATCACCCAAATACCTCCCTAGCTATATCTGCACTTTCCTTCGCATCTTTTGCGTAATAATCCGCATGAATCTGTTTTGCATATTCCTTAGATACTACTGCTCCGCCAACCATGATTTTGCATGTACTTCCATGATCATGCAAAGCTTTTACTGTTTCTTCCATTGAAGATAAAGTAGTTGTCATTAAAGCACTCAAGCCTACTAAAGGAACATTTTCTTTTATGACTGTTTCCACGATACTTTCCACTGGAACATCTTTTCCCAAGTCTATGATCTGATAGCCATAGTTTTCTAATACAACTTTTACAATATTTTTCCCGATGTCATGAACATCGCCTTTTACTGTCGCAAGTAAGATTTTTCCTTTACTAATTGTTTGGTTGCCTGATTTTTCCATAGCTTGGCGTATTTCATCAAATGCTGCTTTAGATGCAGTAGCTGCATTAATCAATTGTGGAAGATATATTTCTTTTTTCTCATAACGATCTCCTACAATATCTAATGCAGGAATTAAATGTTCATTGACTATCTGTAGTGGTTCTTTTTCCTCTAATAACTGTCTACATAGCTTCCTGCATTCTTCCTTTAAACCTTTTCCTATAGCTTCTTCAATGGTATATCCTTTATTTTGCATATCTGCACTAGGTTTTTCGTTTTTCTGAATAGAATAATACGAAATAAAACTTTCTGCATTCTTATCTATATTATGCAATACCTTATAAGAATGTATCATGTCCATCATTCCCTGATGATTTGGATTGATGATAGGAAGGGTTAATCCTGCCTGCATCGCCAAAACTAGAAAAGCCTGATTGATGATCCCTCTTTGCGGAAGACCAAAAGAAATATTGGATACACCTAAAACTGTCTGTGTATGTAGCTGTTCTCTCACCATTGAGATTGCCTGTAAGGTTTTTAGCGCATCACTTTGCTGGGCCGAAACGGTTAATGCAAGGCAATCAATAAATACCTGATTTTTTGATATACCGTACTTTTCTGCCGTATTAACAATATGTTTTGCGATAGCAAATCTTTTCTCAGCACTATGTGGAATTCCTTGTTCATCTAGTGTTAAACCAATGACATTGGCCCCATACTTCTTTACGATTGGTAATATCTTTTCCATGACAGCTGTTTCACCATTCACAGAATTCACGATTGCAATTCCATTCACACTGCGAAGTGCTGCCTCAATAACTTCAGGTTTTGTAGAATCAATCTGAAGCGGGATATCTATTACTGCCTGTAATTCTTCAATTACTTTTACCATCATTTCTTTTTCATCAATACCAGGTAGACCTACATTAATATCTAAGATATCAGCACCAGCTTCTACCTCTTCTAAGGCAATCGCAATGATTTCATCCATATTTCCTTGTAGTAATGCCTGTTTCATTCGTTTATTACCTGTAGGATTGATTCTTTCTCCAATTACATGTACATCGCTAATTTTTAAACAATGAATTGGTGTGCATACATAAGAAGCATTTTCTTTTTTATCAGAGATTTCTATAACTTCTGGCAGTTCCTCTTTCATACGGCGTATAAACTCAGGTGTTGTTCCACAGCAGCCGCCTACATAACAGATTGGAAATGCCAGTAATTTTCCTACTTCCTTCGCAAAGGTATCCTCATCCATTGCATATGTATTAGTAAGTGGATCAGGAAGTCCTGCATTTGCCTTGATGAATAAAGGAAGATTTGTGGTATCCGCCATTTTCTTAACGATTGGATATAGCTGATCAGGCCCTAAAGAACAATTAACCCCAATAGCATCTGCCCCTAAGCGTTCCGCTAAACATGCAAAGCTTTCTGGAGTACATCCTGTAAATGTTCGCTGGTCTTCTTCAAAACTCATAGATACAAATACCGGTAGATTACAATTCTCTTTTACCGCCAACAATGCTGCTTTAACTTCATATAAATCACTCATTGTCTCAACAACAATCAAATCTGCTCCTGCTTTTACTCCTGCTAATATCTGTTCTTTAAAAATATCATAGGCTTCCTCAAAAGGAAGATAACCATTTGGTACTAACATTTCTCCAATTGGACCTAAATCCAAAGCAACCCTAACATCTTCCTTATTACCTTTTGCCTTTCTCGCAAGTTTCACAGCTGTTTCAATGATATCCTGTACAGAATAATCTGTTTTCTTTAATTTTTTTCGATTAGCACCAAAGGTATTGGTATAAATAATCTGACTTCCGCTTTCAATATAAGCTTTGTGTACTTCCACAATACATTCAGGATTCTCCATCATAAATACTTCCGGCAACATTCCTGCAGTTAATCCTTTAGCTTGAAGCTGGGTTCCCATTGCCCCATCTAAAAATTGTAGTTTTCTTCTATTTCCCACAAAAATTCCCTCTCTTTCGCAATTCACAAGTCTCTTTCATTTGACAGACATCACACCCTCTTAACATAGCAGGCTGAGTCTTTCGCGCAATACCAATAATAGCTGTCACACTCTTTAATGGTAATAAAACACTATTTTCATTCACAAATAAACCTATCTTTTTAGATGCATCTAAGACATCTATAAAATCTTTTTGTAAGGTGATCGGCATATCCCCATAACCACAGGAGTAGCGATCTGTAAGATAAGGATAGCTTTTTGTTAGGGATTCTTGGAAAGTATCACATACAGCTTCAATTGCGGCATTTGCACAACAATCAAAAAATAAAGCTTTTGTCATGTCCTGCAGCTGAAGCTGTTTCATTTTACGATCAACTTTGCTTCCTAAGGTTGCCGCAAAAATTACACAAGCATAGCTTTCCTTCAATAAGTGCTGAATATCATTTCCTACTAGCTGTAATGTACAATTTTTCAACTGTCCATTTTCTAAAGAAAAGACCTGATATGTGATTCGAGGCTCACTTATTGATAAGACTAAATCTTTCATCTCCATGATATCCTTCAACATCACATCATCTATATTTTCTTTACTGATACCTGCATAATGCAGTATTTCATCTAATGATAAATCATGTATATCAATACGCATATAATCACCCCTAAACAAAAAAACTTCCATCCATAGGACGAAAGTTATACTCCGTGTTACCACCTAAATTCGCATCTTTTATCGATGCCTCTTATAAGTACGCCAAAATTGGTTATACTCTTGCGCTGTAACGTGCACTTATCCGTCATAGACTATTTGCCTATGCAACTCCAAGGCCATTTTCCATAAGACTCCGCTGTTTTCTTTCACCACTCCAAAAACTCTCTATAAGTTTTATCTTATGTACTCTTCTCTTCACTGTCTTTTTAATGGCACTATTCTATCATGGAAAATAGAAACCGTCAATTTAGTGTTATAACTTAGTGTTTAGTTACATTATCATTTACTATCTTGCATTTCATTTTCATATACATCTTCAATCGCATCTATTACTTTTTCTGCAAAATTTATCTTTTTTTAAAAACTATTTATCATCCACTTTTATTGTAATAATCGCAAAAAGAAGTTCATTATCCGTAATATCTGATTTTTCATCAGCATTAACCTTCTTCCCTCCAATACCCTACCATATTATTTCAATGTCATCGGAATTTATTTCTTCATTTACATCAACTGTAAATTACTTATTACCTACCAAAAATACAACACACACATATAACGATAATAACTATGAAAGGTTTTATTCTTCTCACTTGATATTCCTCGCCAATGATATAAAAATATTTTTATTGATCTTCTCCTAAAAACAAAGATCGCTATTTAGAAAAGTTAGAAAACGAAAAAATTGAGATGCATGATGAATTAATAGAAAAAGTAAGAGGTAAAGCTGGACAATATGCTTATACCATAGGATTATATATCATTAGCTTTTCAACTGTTATGTTTGCGATTTTAGACGCATTAGAAATTATAGAGAATGGAGAAATATTCGTATTCTTTTTAGCTGGTTATCTTGTTTTTCAAATTATTATTGGCTTTGTTTTATTTAATCAATTAATGAAGAAATATTAGAAAAAGAAAAAATCTCAAGAGTATACCACTCAAGAGATTCTTATAAATTTATTTAGTCATAAATATAAAACTCATACCCATCTTCCACTTCCCCAACTTTGTAGCCGAGAATGTCTGATGCTTTACGTTTAAATTCATCAAACCATGCATCCCATTCTTTTTGTGGTAGTTCTGCATAAAATTGCAGGCCGCTTGCTTCTAGTGATGCTTCAATCGTTTTGCCATCGTGTCCATACCATAGTGGACAGCCATCCACAAAACCTCTATATTCCGGCATCTCCTCAAACATCTTCACAAGCTGATCCCATAATTTTTCAGGAATCGAATAATGAATGTTTAAATTATGATTGTGTATGTCCATGTAGTTTCTATTTACTTCCTTTCCAGATATTTACTATCTTGTTATCGGATTTTTAATCCTTTACTTTTCACAGATACCATGTTACCACGAATTTGCTAGAATGACAAATGGATTTCTATAAATTCTATCCATGTTTTAAAATCAGATATAAAAAAACAGCGATTTCAATTTCGCAAAACGCTTAAAAATGGTACAATAGAAAGATGAAAGCAGGGATATATATGGAGTTCACAAATGCACAGATTTTAGATTTTGCGGGAAATGAAGAAGTATTTCAAAAGGCTCAGACACTTGTAAAAGAAAATCGAATTGTATCTTTAGATATCGATAATTTTTCATCTAAAGATATCATTATGGTCAATGCGACAGTTAAAGATGGTAAAAATTATCATGAAGTAAATATGTCCATAGATAAAGACGATGTCGTAGTAAAAGCTCATCTATGCAATTGCTCGCATCATGGCAAAACATCTTTATCTTGTGAACATTGTACAGCTGTTTTAATGAAACTAAATGAGGAACATGAAAAAGAAATTAAGGAAAATACACCTATAAAAGTACCTCAATATGATAAAGATGCTTTTTCATTAATGAATGCCTATGAGGAACAAATCATTTATTCCTCACTTGCGATAAACTTTCATCAGGCTATTCATATTGAACCAGTGCTGGAAATTCGCCAACGAAAAGTATTTGCGCTAACTTTAAAAGTTGGACAGGCAAAACAATATATTGTAAAAGATATTGCTCAGTTCTTAGATGATATTCGCCATAATGTGAAAAAAAGCTATGGTAAAGAATTAGAGTTTCTTCATAATCGCTTTAGCTTTGATGAAGAAAGTCAGAAACTTCTGGATTTTATGATACGTCATGAACATGATGTGCTATATTTCTTAAACCATTCTGAATTGTCCAAATGTCCACAGGCTCGAAACCTATGTATGACTTCAGATGCCTTAGATGAATTTTACGAACTTTATAAAGGTCAAGATGTTATGCATCGTATGAAAGAAAAAATGCTAATTAATATGCGTTTTACTGATGAAAACCCAGCCTTTACCATGGAAGTTAAGAAAACAGAAGATGACCAATATGAGATTGGATTAAATACATTACAATATCGTTTATTTGAAGGAAGAAATCATTTATATGTCTTAATGAATCATATTCTATATCGCTGTGATGAAGAATATAGTAAAAACTGTGGAAAACTATTAGCATCCTATATAGAAAAGAAAGGTCCTTTTGTGTTATCTGCTGATGTCATGGGAACTTTCTATAATAATGTCATTATGAATACAAAACCTTATATTCCACTGCATGGAGTTGATATTTCTTCTTTTGCACCTTTACCTTTAGAATGTCGTTTATATATCGATATGCCTAAGCATAATACGATATCTGCTCGTCTAATGTATTGTTATGGGAAGAATGAATATAATGCCTTTAGCACAAGTGCTTTATCTACATCAAGAAATTTTAATGATGAAATTGCGATACGTTTAGTATTCACGAAATATATGACACGCATCGATGCAGTTGAAGGAATTGCCTATATTGAACACTCTCAAGATGCAATGTATGAATTCTTAAATCATGGGTTAGATGAACTTGGCAAAACCTGTGAAATCTTTGCGAGTGAGAAATTTAGAAAATTAAAAATTAAAGAAAGCGTAAATATATCTATGGGTGTCCGTATTGAAAGTGATTTATTAGAAATCAACTTTGATACCTTTGATTTTCCTGTGGATGAATTACAGGAAGTACTAGCATCCTATCGAATGAACAAGAAATACTATCGTATGAAAAACGGTTCTTTTGTGAACATTGAGGACAGCGCTTTACAGGAATTAAGTGTAATCCTAGAAGGCATGCATGTAAGTGAAAAAGAAATTAATAGCGGTAAGATCTTAGTACCTAAATATCGTTCTCTATATATTGATAATAGCTTAAAAGATAGTACGATGTTAAAGGTTGATCGTGATTCTTCTTTTAAAGATATCATTCGTGGTATACATAATGTAAAAGATAGTGATTTCCGTGTTCCTCCTAGCTTAAAAAATATCTTACGTAATTATCAGAAAACCGGTTATCGCTGGATGAAAACAATGGCTTCCTATGGCTTTAGCGGTATATTGGCAGATGATATGGGTATCGGAAAAACAATACAGGTTATCACTTTATTAGAAGATGAAAAGCTGCAACATAAAGATTCGATTTCTTTGGTTGTCTGTCCTTCCTCTTTGATTCTTAACTGGCAAAGTGAGATTGAAAAATTCTCCTCCAATCTAACAAGTCTGATTGTTCATGGCTCAAGTGATGATCGTAAAGTACTGATTCAAAATTGTAAAGATTATGATGTCATTATCACTTCTTATGATTATTTAAAAAGAGATGTAGAACAATATGAACAATTTGATTTCATGTATCTCATTATTGATGAGGCTCAGTACATTAAAAATCACAACACCAAGAATGCATTAAGTGTAAAACAGATTCATGCGAAACATCGTTTTGCGCTAACAGGTACACCAATTGAAAACTCATTAGCAGAATTATGGAGTATCTTCGATTTCTTAATGCCTGGTTATTTGTATTCTTATTCTTATTTTAAGAAACAATATGAACTACCTATCGTCAAAGAAAATGATCACGCAGTATTAAAAGAATTAAAACGTATGGTAGAACCATTTATCCTACGTCGTGTAAAGAAAGATGTTTTAAAAGAACTTCCAGAAAAAGTTGAAAATACAATGTTGATTGAATTAGATGAAGAAAGTAAAAAATTATATATGGCAAATGTTGCCTTGATTAAAGATGATTTAAATAAAAGCTTTAAAGAAAAAGGCTTTGAGAATAGTAAGATCATGATATTAAGCATGTTGACAAGACTACGTCAGTTATGTTGTGATCCTCGTCTTCTTTATGAAAATTATAATGGTATAGGTGCTAAAGTTACCGCATGTATGGAATTTATTGAAAATTGCCGTGAATCTGGTAAGAAAGTATTATTATTTTCACAGTTTACTTCATTGCTTTCTTTATTAGAAAAAGAATTGATCAATCATGATATCCCTTATTATCTATTAAAAGGTAGCACACCAAAGCTACAGCGTCAGCAACTGGTAAATAGCTTTAATCAGGATCAGACTCCAGTCTTTTTGATTTCTTTAAAAGCAGGAGGCACCGGATTAAATCTAACCAGTGCCGAAGTTGTTATTCACTTTGATCCATGGTGGAATATATCAGCACAAAATCAGGCAACCGATCGTGCTTACCGTATTGGACAGCACAACAATGTACAGGTCGTAAAACTGATTGCAAAAGACACAATTGAAGAAAAAATCATGCATCTTCAAAGTCTGAAACAAGATTTAAGTGATTCCATTATTCATCAAAATGATGGTATTATCACAAATATGACAAAAGAAGAACTAATGGACCTTTTCTAAGATTCTTAGTTCTTTTCTTATGAATGTACTATTACCATAATCTTTAGCATATCTTACCTATAGGTGATTCTATGTTAAAAGAGTTATTATTTCCTAGTGACTGTACTGCTAAACAATATCTTGAAATTCTACTTGAAGCTTATCCCTATGATATTGAAGAATCTCGAGTTTATGCTTTTCTTGACACTCTTCCTCATGCTAGTTCCTATTTAAAAGAATGTCTTTCTTACATTAGCAACCTTCCTAAATTTCGTCTCTGTGAAAAAGCAGAACCAATCACTTCTGATTTAGAAATACTATTTCAGAACCTTGCAAGAATCGTACAGGAAGATGATAGCCTATTACACCTACATCCTTTTGACTTTGATGCCACAATCATGCTGACTCACTTTGATGTATCACATCCTTATGCCCACTTACCTTTGGAAAATATTATTTTTCTTCAAGAAGTACAGCTTCATCATATCCCACTATTTCATTTACCAGATACAAAAGAGTTTTCCATCATCAGGAAAACAGATTTTATTTTTCGTAATGTCAGTATTGATGCGAAAGATTTTTTTGCGATGAGTATTTCTATTTCTGATAAGAAAGGGATTGTATATCTTCCAAAGCTTTGTTTTCAGCTAGGAGTATGTCTATCCTCCTTATATTCTCTTACTACACCCTCTCTTACTCAAGATTTTATTCTAATATTTGGCTTATCTTCAAAACATAATGAAGCTGTTTATTATTATGATGAAACCAATCAAATGTATATCGGACTAGTTCGAGGTGATTCCTCCATGCATCATATCCGTTATTTAAAAGATATGATACAGACCTTATATAATTCTATCTGTATGAAGAAAAGTGATTTACCAATTCATGCCTCTATGTTTAATCTATTAACACCTACAAAATTATATGGAATGATATTTGCAGGAGAAAGTGGCACAGGTAAAAGTGAAATCGTAGATGCCCTAACAATTGAATGTCAAAAGAAGAGACTGGATGGCAGAATCATCTTTGATGACCATGGTACATGGCATTATTTAGATGAAGAAGTAGTCAGTACTGCTAGTTCTATTGGCGCATTAAAAAATATCACTTATTCACAAATTCCAAACGCTCTATCTAAATTATCTAATAGTATATTCCTTATACAAGACAATCAAGAAGTTTATCAGCTTTTACCCTTATTATCTCAAGAAGAAACACATATCTTTCATAAAGTTACTCATATTTTCTATCTTGATAATCTTTCTGATGAGTATGGTTATACTCAATTAAGCTCATTAGAAGAATGCCTAAGTTTATTTAAAAAGGGTCCTTTTCTTAAACATGGTCATATAGCATCATCCTATTTTATCAATCCTTATGGCTGTGTACAAAATAAGGAAGCCTGTGATCAATTAATTAATGATTTTTTCACTAATCTGTTTCTTCAAAATATTCCTATTTATGTATTGTACACCAAACAGGCTCGGATAAATACTTCCCTCTATGAAGAATATGCCCATTTGATTTTACACGAAATTGGTGGAAATCATTGCGAAAACAAAAATGAAACGCTATACTAATAGTAGTACGAAACATGGAGGGTATACATGGAAATAAAAGAAATTGTGGATGCAATTGGATTAAAACGTTCTCTGATTCGTATCACACATGAAATCATTGAACGAAACAAAGGGGTCGAAGATATCGTTTTAGTTGGTATAAAAACAAGAGGAGAATATCTCGCAAAACGCTTGGCAAAAAATATCTTAGATGTAGAACATGTTGAAGTTCCTTGCTTCGGATTAGATGTATCTCATTGGAGAGATGATCGAGAAGATCCTTATCCATTACCAGAAAACTCACTTCCTGTGAAAGATAAAAAAGTTATTTTAGTAGATGATGTACTTTTTAAAGGAAGAACTGTACGTGCTGCAATGGACGCAATCATGCATTATGGAAGAGCAAAAGAAATTCAGCTTGCAGTATTAGTTGATCGTGGCCATCGAGAATTGCCTATTCGTGCTGATTATATAGGAAAAAATATTCCCAGTTCATTATCTGAAGTTATTCGTGTACGAGTAGAAGAAGTCGATGGAAACGATGGTGTTTATATTAATAAATAGAGGTGATTACGATGAATAAAGAATATGTATTAGATTTCGCAAAACAATTACTAAGTATGGATTCTCCTACTGGCTATACAAAACATGCGATTGATTTTGTGAAAACAGAAGTAGAAAAATTAGGTTTTGAAACTGAAAAAAATCAAAAAGGAAATCTTCTGATTCATGTAAAAGGAAAAAGCAATGATAAAACTATTGGTTTCTGTGCCCATTGTGATACTTTAGGTTTAATGGTTCGCTCTATTCAAGCAGATGGTACATTAGCTGTAACTAAACTTGGTGGACCAATCATGGCTACTCTAGATGGTGAATACTGCCGAATCATCACAAGAGAAAACAAAGTATATACAGGAACAATTCTTTCTAAATCTCCTGCAGTACATGTATATCCAGATGCTTCCAGCAGAAAACGTGAAGCTGATGAAATGTATGTACGCATTGATGAGGTTGTGAAAAGTAAAGCCGATGTAGAAGAATTAGGTATATGCAACGGAGACTTTATTGCGATTGATCCTAAGGTTCAGATTACAGAAAGCGGATTTATCAAATCTCGTTTCTTAGATGATAAAATCAGTGTCAGTGCATTAGTAGGAGTTCTACAGCACTTAAAAGAAAACAATGTAACTCCAGAATATGATTTAATTTTTATGATGAGTACTTTTGAAGAAGTAGGTCATGGAATGGCTCATATCCCAGCATGCATAACAGAATTAATTGCAGTAGATATGGGGTGTATCGGACTAGACCTAGCCTGTACAGAACAAGATGTATCTATATGTGCAAAAGACTCCAGCGGTCCTTACGACTATGACATGACTACAAATTTAATTCAGCTTGCGAAAGAAAATAAATTAAGCTATGCTGTTGATATTTATCCAATGTATGGAAGTGATGTTAGTGCAGCATTAAAAGGCGGGAATGACATTCGTGGTGCATTGATCGGTCCTGGTGTTCACGCTTCTCATGGTATGGAACGTACTCATTATGACGGTGTTGAAAATACCATGAAATTGATTCTAGCTTACATCACACAAAAATAATAAACTCAAGCATATTCTTATCTAAAGAGTATGCTTTTTATGTATGAAATAATTCACCTCTTCATATATTGAAATGAGGTGATTTTATGTTTCTACACACATTTTTCTTTGTCTTCTTTGCGGAAATGGCAGATAAAACACAATTCATGATGATGGCTCTTACAAACCGTTATACTTTCAGACAAGTCATAGGTGGTATGATACTAGGTATTTTATTAATTAGCGGTTTTTCTGTTTTAGCCGGTAACCTAATTGGTGATGTAATACCTATAAAATGGATCAAATTAGTGGCTTCTATTATGTTTCTAATTTTTGGCTTTCTAAATCTAAAACAACAAAATCAAGAAGAAACAGGTCATGTCCTATCATTTAAAATACCCTTATTATCCATTGCCTGTACCTTTGTCTTGGCAGAATTAGGTGATAAAACACAATTGGCAACCGTAGCTCTAGCGGCAGATCATATGCATTCACATTTTGCTGTATTTTTAGGGGCATCCTTAGGGCTGATTATGGCAAATTTATTTGGTATATTCGCAGGTAAAATTCTCTTTAAATTTCTTAGTGAACAAACAATGAAGATTGGAAGCTCTTTTATCTTCTTTTTATTTGGATCTTTAACACTATTCGAAACAATTCCTGGCAATAATACTATTTATGTGTTATATAGCTGTATTTTAATTTTAATAGCTTATATCATTTATACGCATTCTTATAAACAATCTCAATAGAAATATATCAAAATCTTTCTGAAAACAAATTAATATTTTTTCTTTTCTTAAGTAAATTCCTTACAAACTGATGTATTTTATATGAAAATAAGCTATAATAAGGGTAATTGAAAAGAAAGAAGGTAGAAATTGTGAACGAATGGTCCTTAGACATACTTTATAAAGGTTTTGATGATGAAGCCTTTATAAACGACTTTAAAACTTTAGATACAGAAATAGAAAACTGTATTAAGATTACTGATGTATTATCCCACGAAGATGAAGTAACTACATTAAAGAATGTGTTATCTGCGTTAGAAACATATTCAACATTAAAAGAAAAAATCAGATCTTTTATTTCTCTAAAACAATCCACAAACACAGCTGATCCAAAAGCAGCATCTCTTTATAACCAGCTATCTCAAAAATGTAGTGCCAGTTCGAAAGTTTTCTCAAAATTCCAAAGATATATTTCAGAAATTGAAGATCTAGAATCTTGCATTGCACAGGATGATGTATTAAAGGAATACAAGTTCTTACTAACATCAATCAAAGAAGATAGTAAATATTTGTTAAGTGATGATGTAGAAGAAGTTCTTACAAAAATGGATATTACTGGTGGTTCTGCGTGGGAGAATCTACAAAGTTATCTAACAAGCACTGTAGAAGTTGATTACGAAGGTGATAAAACAACCTTATCTCAGATACGTAATCTTGCCTATGATAGTGATAGTAAAGTAAGAAAAGCTGCTTATGAAGCAGAACTTGCTTCTTATGAAAAAATTCGTGATTCTATCGCGTTCTCTTTAAACAGTATTAAAGCTCAAGTACTTACAGAATGTGAATTGCGTGGATTCGATTCCCCTCTTGCGATGACACTTCATCAGGCACATATGAAACAAGAAACATTAGATGCATTAATGAGTGCCTTAAAATCATATTTACCAAAATTCCATGCTTATCTTCGTCGTAAAGCAGAATTATTAGGACATGAAAATGGTCTTCCTTGGTATGATTTATTTGCCCCAATGCATACAGAATCTAAAACATATACTGTAGAAGAAGCTAAACAGTATTTATTAGATCACTTCCGTCCATTCGCAGATGATATGGCAGATATGATGGAACGTGCCTTTGATGAAAACTGGATAGATTTCTTCCCTCGTAAAGGAAAAGTTGGCGGTGCATTCTGTGCAAATCTTCCATATGTAAAACAAAGTCGTGTACTTACTAATTTTGATGGAGCATTAGGTGATATAGTTACATTAGCTCATGAATTAGGACATGCATATCATGGTATGATGATTGAAAATCATCGCCCATTAAATACAGATTATTCTATGCCAGTTGCGGAAACAGCATCTACATTTAATGAAAATATCATTATGGATGCAGCTATTGATGATGCCACTGGTGATGAAAAAATAGCGCTTATTGAAAATCAGCTACAAGACTTAACACAAACAATGTGTGATATTTATTCTCGTTTCTTATTTGAAAAGACTGTCTTTGAGAAATGTAAAGATACATTCTTATTCCCTGATGAATTAGAGAAAATCATGTTAAATGCTCAAAAGGAAGCATATGGAGATGGATTAGACCCTAATTATTTACACCCATATATGTGGATATGTAAATCTCACTATTATTCAAGCGGTTTAAGCTTCTACAACTTCCCATATGCATTTGGTTCTCTATTTGCGAAAGGACTTGTCTTAAAATATCATGAAGATAAAGAAAATTTCGTACCTAAATATAGAGAATTATTAAAAGCTACTACAATTTCCAGTGTAGAAGATGTTGCGAAAATGGTAGATATTGATTTATGCGATGAAAACTTCTGGATTCATTGTCTAGAAGCATGTGGAAAACGCATTGATGAATTTTTAACTCTTACAGAAAAATAAAAGACAAAACAGGTTTCACGAAATAATGTGAACCTGTTTTTTTGTATATAAAAAAGGACTTACATCGCTGTAAATCCCTTTTAATTTCTATGTACTATTTAGCAATAGTTTCTTTAATTAGATTCAATACGTCTTCAGCAGTAGATTGTTTCAATGCTTCTTCCGCAAGTGATTCCATTTCTTTTTTGCTTAGGTTAGTAACCATTTTACGAGCTTTTAGAATCTGAGTAGCAGACATAGAGAATTCATCTAATCCAAGACCTAATAATACAGGTACTGCATATTCTTCTCCTGCCATAGCTCCACACATTCCTGCCCATTTACCTTCTTTATGAGCACCATCAATTGTCATCTTAATTAGACGTAAGATAGATGGGTTGTATGGCTGATATAAGTAAGATACTTTTTCATTCATACGGTCAGCTGCCATAGAGTACTGAATCAAGTCATTTGTACCAATTGAGAAGAAGTCTGCTTCTTTAGCGAAGTTATCTGCATTTACAGCTGCAGCTGGAATTTCAACCATCATACCAACTTCAATATTATCTGCAACTTTAACACCTTCTGCGATTAATTTAGCTTTTTCTTCTTCAAAAATTGCTTTACCCTGACGGAATTCATCAACTGTGGCAATCATTGGGAACATGATACAAAGTCTACCGTAGATAGATGCACGAATCAATGCACGTAACTGCGTACGGAAGATATCAGTTCTATCTAAACATAAACGAATTGCACGATATCCTAAGAATGGATTCATTTCAGGATCAAATGTGAAGTAAGGAAGTTTTTTATCTCCTCCAATATCCAAAGTACGAACAACGACACGACGTCCGCCCATACCTTCTAATACTGCTTTATAAGCTTCAAACTGTTCATCTTCTGTTGGGAAGTGGTCAGAATGCATATATAAGAATTCTGTACGGTAAAGACCAATTCCTTCACCACCATTATTTAGAACACCTTCAACATCATCTGGTGTACCAATGTTACCAGCAAGTTCAACTTCGTGTCCATCTGTAGTGATAGATTTTGCATCTTTCAATACCTTCAATGCTTCTTTTTCTTTTAAGTAATTTTCACGTTTTACTTCATATTCTTTAATTTCTTCATCTGTTGGATTTAAGATTACAGCGCCTTCAATAGCATCAAGAATAACAGTATCCCCGTTATTAGAAGCTTCTAAAACACCGCTGCATCCAACAACAGCAGGAATTTCTAATGAGTTTGCCATAATTGCAGAGTGGCTAGTTTTACCACCAATGTTTGTCGCAAAACCTTTCGCAAATTCATTTAACTGTGCTGTATCAGATGGAGTTAAGTCATGTGCAATAATGACAGAATCTTCATTGATTGCGCTTAAATCAGGAATTGTTAATCCTAATAAGTTACATTTTAAACGGAAAGTAACGTCTTTAACATCAGCAGCTCTTTCTTTAAAATATTCATTGTCCATAGATTCAAACATAGAAACCATCATATTTGCAACTTCATTTGTCGCAAATTCAGCATTAACTTTATCATTTTCAATCATCGCAATGATCTGATTAGCTAATTCCGGATCCCCTGCCATCATTAAATGAGCATCAAATACTGCTAATTCTTCTGGAGCTAAACGTTTCGCAGCACGTTCCTTGATTCCTTCAATGTCAGCTTTTGTTTTTTCCAAAGCCTCATTAAATTTTGCTACTTCTTCCTCTGGATTAGCTTCTTTCTTTACGATTTCAAAGCTAGGTGTTTCCAATTTGTAAACTTTAGCGATTGCAATACCTGCAGATGCTGCAATACCTTTAAGCATAAAATAGTCCTCCTCTTACTTCATAAAACTTATACTTTTAATACTATTCTGATAAACTCAAAAACGCTTACATGAGTCTACCTCTATCTATGATAATAACATTTTTTGCTAACTTAGGCAATGAAAAATACTTTTACAGACAAAAGAATTTTCATATTCTTGCGAAATTTTCCACAAGATAATAAAATAGTTATCTATTTCTAAACAACTTCTATAATTTTCCTATTTAATATAATAAAATAGACGATAGTTTACCTACCGTCATTATCATCACCTAAGAGACTATTTCAATTGGACCTTCCTTTGGATTGTAATATGTATGAATCAATAATTGAACTCCTCCATCTAGATTAACTATGCTGCTTTCTACCATAATAACAGGTGTTTCTAGCTTCAAGTTCAATAGATTAGCATATTTAACTGGAACGCTAACTGGATAAAACTTCTGTGTCATTTTTCCATTTTGTATATAAGGACTGACATCTAATAATTTATCTAGATTGTTCAAACATTTTTGATCCACTCTGTCATAAATAAAGAAAAATTCCTCTACGCTTACAGGGCGATTTTCTTTCTTATTTAATCGAATCACACGTAAAATCTGTGTACTTGGCATCACTTTAAAAATTTCCGCTATTTCCGGTATTTCTTTTATATTCAAATAAATTAGAATAAAGCTGCCTTCTTCCTGATTCAACAAACTTTCTTTCGATGTATTTTTCTTCATCAGACTGCGATCTGCCACAAAGGTTCCTTTATTGCCATTCCTATACAATACACCTTCTTCAACTAGTTCGTTTACAGCATTTCGAATGGTCATACGACTAACATTGCAGATTTGTGCTAGCTCTCTTTCAGAAGCTATAGGTGTATGAACAGGTTTATCTTCTATTTCATCTAATATTTTTTGTTTAATTTTCTGATACCGTGGAATAGTCATAAATTCACCTTCTTTCAGCTTCTTTTCTTATTGAATAAAACCAAATGACTTCCATGAATCTATATAATCTAATAATATATGTTCATTTTTCGGTATATGTCCAATAACATTTTTTCTACCGTCATTATCCATATCTTTTAGTACGATCTGTAGTTCACCTTTATAATGCATATAATTATCATTAATAATGATAACATCTCCTCTTTTTAAAGAACGTGTATTTCTTGGAGGTATATTTTCATTTGCATAGGTAACTCTAGGCTGTGTACTTCTTGCCATATACATACTTCGATCACCTCGGACAAAATGATGATGATCATACACGATATTTCTTTCTATTGGATGTAATTCTCCTTCTAATTCTACCTTAAACATTAGCATTTCAGGTTTAATTTTTTGCAGTGACGCAAATTCTTCCTCACTTGCATAACAATTTGCAATCATGACATCATCCACAAGACCACTAGCAAACAAATGACGTGCAGCAACATCAAGCGGTAAATCTCTATGCATTTCTAAGGTACATAATCCTTCATTTACAGGCCATGGTCCAAATGTATTATTTTCCTGGGAGGATATAAATGCTGCTATTGGTAAATTTAATTTTCTTATCGTTTTTGCACATTTTTGAAAATGCTCATAACTCAATCCTGTAAATCTTTGCGGATAGAAATTATGACAAGTACATAGTAAATCCCTATTTGGATAATGACTTATAATATTATCCAGATAAGCATTTCCTAAGCTCGCATTGATTTCAATCTTTAAACCATAGGGATTGAAAGTCATCTGTGCTTCTTTAAAAGAATCAAAACCTTCATCTAAACGAATACCATCAGCATGCAAATCATTGAAGAAAGATAAATCATCATAAGATATATGCAAGCGATTAAACACTGATGGTGCAACATCTAGTATTACTTCCATTTGAAAAGAATGTGCAAAATCGATTATTTCACGAAACTCTTTTATAATTTCTTCTCTCTCTTTTTTTACACTTAACAAACATGTAAATATTCTTCTACATCCATATTTAGCTGCTAAAGCAATATAGTCTTTATCCTTTTGCACAGTTGAATGCTCAGGATAAATAGAAATCCCTAAACGAGACATATAGTTCTCCCTTCAAGGAGCCTAGAAAATGGTTTACTTTACAGATTCTTTCGTAGCAGTTCCAACCTTATTGCCATTTTCCTTAATATAGGTTTCTATTGCTCGTAACATACGTCTTGCTTTTTTCTTTGCTCGATTTTTATAAATAGCATTCATAATACGAAAATTCATATTTGCCATTTTCGTATTTCCAATGAAATCTTCCATATATGTTACCCCTATACAATCTGTATCTATCTTTTCAATATGATACCCTAGTTTATTTACTCCGCCATAAGAGTGAAACTCTGCACAATAAGATGTTGGAATTGAAAACTCTGTAATTACAACTTTAACATCACCTTTACGCCCTACTTTATTCTTCAGCTTCTTATGATAAGAATATCCCTTATGAAGCTGTTTTGGTCTTATCTTTTTCCCTGTAGCTTCACATACATCATAAGCAACAGATTCTGCCAGCTGTGTAAAAAAGGCTTCTGCTGATACATAAAGTTTTTCATTAACTTCAACCATTTCTCATACACTCCATTTCTTTTTTAAAATCCTTTATTTTGACTTAAATCATAAAACCAATTACCAGATTTTTTTATCGTACGTTTTTGTGTATGAATATCCAATTCTACCAAACCGTAACGATTCTTATATGCATTCAGCCAGCTCCAACAATCAATAAATGTCCATACATGATAACCTATGCAACGACTTCCTTCATCAATACCTTTTGCCAGCCAGCTTAAATGTTCTTTCATAAATTCTATGCGATAATCATCTTCAATCTGACCTTGTCTGCGAAAACGACTTTCATTTTCTACTCCCATACCATTTTCAGTTACCATCCATTCGATATTTCCATATTCATCACGAATTCTAATGGCGATATCATATATACCCTTTGGATAGATTTCCCAGCCACGATATGGATTCATTTTACGCCCGGGCATAATATAAGAATCATAATAATATGTTGGCATAAATGGTGCATTAGGATTAGGTAAATCTGCTTTTGCGCAAACACGTACAGGATGATAATAGTTTATCCCTAAAAAGTCTACCGTATTATTTTTCAAAATGTCAATATCTTCTTTATTATAAACAGGCAACAATTTATGTTTTTTTATAAGTTCTAACAGTTTAGAATCATATTCCCCTTTGATTGCTGGATCAAGAAAGCTTTTATTTGCGAATAGTTCCGCAATTTCTGCAGCTTCTATATCCTTGGGATGATCACTTCTTGGATATGCAGGAGTAAGATTTAATATAATACCAATCTTTCCATTTTGGTCTAGCGCATGATACTCTTTAATCGCAAAAGCACTAGCTAATGCTGTATGATAAGCAACTTGAACAGCAGCATGAGGATCTACTTTATATGGATAGTGATAGCATTGTAAGTATCCACATTCCACATGTACGATTGGTTCATTGAATGTAAACCAGTGTTTAACTACGTCTCCAAATAGTTCAAAACAGGTTTTTGCATATTGTCGATAAAACTCAACAACCTCTCTATTTTCCCAGCCTCCAATTTCCTGTAAAGCTGCAGGCATATCAAAATGATATAAAGAAACAAATGGTTCAATACCATTCTTCTTTAATTCTGCGAATACATCTTTATAAAAACTAACCGCCTGTTCATTTAAATGCCCACGTCCTTGAGGAAATAATCTAGACCAGCTAATCGAAGTGCGAAAAGAATTATGTCCTGTTTTCTTCATAAGCTGAATGTCTGATTTATAATTCTTAAAAAAAGTAGAGGTATGCTCAGGTCCAATATTATCATGAAATTTATAAGGTTCTTTTTCATACCATAGATCCCATATATCCATTCCCTTATCTTTTTCTGTATGTGCTCCTTCACTCTGCGTTGCGGAAGTAGCACTACCGAAGAAAAAATTATCTGGAAATTTTACCATTTGCCATTTTTTCTCCTTTCCTTACGAATCGATTTCTTTAATATAATGACACCTATCAAACAAATTGATAATCCGCCAATCAGCATAACCATAGGCTGTGTGCTTTGCGGAGAAAACATTATAAATAATAATCCGATACTAATAAAAAACACTTGCCAAGAGTTCCACTTATTCATAATCCTGTACCCCTTTACTATGACTGATTTTCTTACTTAATCGAATAAATTTATCAGCTAGTATTTTAAAACTTTCTGCACTCATTAACTGATCCTCTGCATGTAAAAGCAGAAGTACAATTTCTGTTTTATCACCATTTGCTTCTTTTTGAATCATACCTGCATGAGCTTTATGCCCTTCTACAAAATATTCTTCTCCTTCTTTTATTTTATCTTCTGCCTGATCAAATTTTCCATCTATGGCATAATCTATAGCTTCTATAAAACTAGCTCTTGCCATTCCTACACTTGAAATTATTTGAAAGCAAGTCATTTCGATTCCTTCCATATACATAATCCTTTCCTATATTTAATCATAACCACGCCTAAAAGACGTGGTATGTACTCGTCCTAAAAGGACATAATG
>OLQY01000453.1_pt1 | contig 49200 bp, 48 predicted proteins | sample 1672851 | NCBI WGS metagenome assembly OLQY01 (sample SAMEA3136730, study PRJEB25190) | human gut metagenome
TTTATTAATTGCTTAATCCTCATCTTTTACTCTTCATCAACAGGATTTGACAAAGAGCCACATAAATTAAAAGAGTGACAACGTCTATGCTTGACATTGTCACTCTTTTTAGATAAACATATTTTGAAGAAGAAATTGTTTATTTTCTTCAAGATACCGAATTTTATCCTGTTGAAAATGAATTAAATGATTAATATATTTAAAAGCCATTTCCATCTTTCTCTGTTCTTCCAACGATAAAGGAATTGCAACTGAAAGTCCAGATAATGATTTTTGACTAACCCCTTTTGCTGTTCCTCCACTAGAAAGACTAAGTAATTGATTATGTACGGTTGTAGTCTGTAATAACATTGCAAGAAAAAAATCACTGATTTTATCTTTATTTACATTGAATGCTATAGTTCGTTGACTGAGAATATATTTATCATTATCTGGTACTTGGGCTACATTTCCCATTGGTGCTTCAGTAGTAAAAAGCACTTGTCCTTTATGTAATTTATTTCCGGCCATCCATTTATTATATAGTTTTATATCACCATAATGAGCATGAATACTTTTATCTATAAAACCATCCTTTACGTTTAGTGCGGATAATGCTAATATTCCTTGATCTGACCAATCCATACCTAGCTTTTTAGGTGTTTTTCCTCTGAAATCAATGATGTTTGATACGTTGTCTAATAGTTTACTTTTTTTCCACTTGCCCTTAAATCCTTTGAATCTTATTTGAGGTTTATTCTTAATTGAAAATAAATCAGATAAATAGGCCTTTTTTAACTGCTTTAATTGGTCTAATTTTCGTTGCTGAAGATCAAGATTTTTATTTACTAACTGAAGAAGTTTACTAATTTGATTTTGTTCACTAATTGACGGCAGTTTAATCTCAGTTTCCTTCATTTTATCAATAAAGAAATATTGCCTAACGCCGCCTTCTTCTAAACGTTTTATTTGTCTATTAAATAAAGAGGTTTTAAACCAATTCATCAAAAATGAATCATCGATTTTAGAATTTGTTTGAAATATTTCATACAAAGAACTTACTAATACTGGTTCTGTTTGATTTTGATAAGCAATTGAACCCACATTAATACGAGCTGGATTGTATGCAAACATTCCAGGCTTAACAATATAGTTAGTTGATTTGTCAGTTTTAGAATAGGTATTATCCTTTCCAAACTGCTCATCTTGTGCAATAAATCCTTTAATATTTGAGATTGAAAATGCACGGTAAGAATGTTGATTTTTATTTTTATCCTTAATGATTTTTATAGCAGTCCCTAACTTACGTTGTTCCCAATCGTCAGTGAAGCCCTTAAATCTTAATACCGGTGCCTTTCTTTCCTCTTTATTACTCATGTAATTCGGCCTCCAATTCCTTTATGATGGCGTCTAACCCATCCATCACATCACTATCATCAGAAGTCAATTCTTTAAGCATCCCTACTAATTCTTTTTGATTCTTTTCAATTTCGACATCTGTATCATGTAAGTCAGAAGCAACTTTCTTTAAATCAACTGGTGGTTCTGGCACGAAAGTATCTACATATCTTGGGATATTAAGATTGAAATCATTTTCCTCAATTTCATCATATTTAGCCAAATGAGCGTAACGATCGACATCTTCACGTTTTTCATAAGTTTCAAGAATCTTTTGAATATCTTCTTCACGAAGTTCATTTTGATTCTTCTTCTTTTCAAAACCTTTAGATGCATCAATAAACATTACATCTCTTTTTTCTTTATTCTTCTTCAAAACAAGAATAACAGTAGGAATACTTGTGTTATAGAACAAGTTTGCTGGCAAACCGATTACTGCATCAATTGATCCATTTTCTAGTAATTTCTTGCGAATTTTACCTTCTGCAGCTCCACGGAATAAGACACCATGAGGAAGAACGATCGCCATTGTTCCCGTATTCTTCAAGTGATAGAAACCATGTAATAAGAACGCATAGTCAGCCTTCGACTTAGGTGCCAATACACCATATGGACTAAATCTTGGATCTTGTAAGAAACCTTTATTAGCTGACCAATGGAGTGAATATGGTGGATTCATGACCACCGAATCAAACATAGTTTGTGAAATTGGTGGCCAATCTGCATCAAGAGTATCACCTTGTCTCAAATGTTGATTTCCTGAATCAACACCATGAAGAATCATATTCATTCTAGCCAAGTTAAATGTTGAAATATTAATTTCTTGGCCATAATAGATTACTTTGTTCGGATCACCGCCAGCAAAATCTTTGATATATTTCTTAAAGTTTAACAGTAATGATCCCGAGCCCATTGCTGGATCATAAACGGTCATCCCTTCAGGATACTTTTTGCCAACTAATGTCAATTTAGTCAAAAGTTCCGATACTTTTTGTGGAGTATAAAATTCTCCGGCTTTCTTTCCAGACTCAGAGGCAAACTCTCTAATAAGATATTCATATGCATCTCCTAAAGTATCATTTTTATTATTTTGATCATCTTGTTCAATTAAATTGATTTTTCCAATAGATTTAATAACTTCAGAAATAGTATCTGCTTGTTTTTGCGCATTTGATCCCAATTTTTGAGAATACAATTGTACGTCTTTAAACAATCCATCAAAGTCTTTACTAGTACTTTCAATATCATTAAATGCATCTGCTAGGTCTGAGATCTGAAATGTCTTCAAATTTCCATCCTTAGTTCTAGCTTCTCCATTTATTTCATTAAATATGTATGTAAAAGTATGTTCCGGACTAATTAAGTACATAAGAGTAGCTTTAAGATCCGATAAAAGTTCTGCATCGTCAGCATTATCTGTATACATTTTTTGCCATTTATCTAAAGGAAGATCATCTCTATCATCGATAAAATTAGGGTCAAGCGATTCTGCAGCTATGTACAGTAGCTTATCTGACAAATACTTATAAAAGATTATACCTAATAAGTAATTCTTATATTCATTCGCATCCATTTTTGAGCGCAAAGAATCAGCTGCACTAAATAATGCATGTTCAAGTTCACTTTTAGTTAAAGTTTTAGCCATAAAATTTCATCCTTCTAATTTTCGTTGCTCCAGAGAGAGAGCAACGATAATGTCAACTAATATTTTAACCTGTAAACTTTTCTATTACTAGACCCAATTTAAACAAATGTTCTATTAAAACATAAAAAATATGGCGAAAGTAAAAACTTTTACCATAAATAACTAATTCAATTCACCCATCATCTGCTTAATCAACTTTTCATTAACCAGGCTCTGCTTCTCAGCCGCATCATTTACATATTCAAAGACCGAATCATCAATATCAGCCATATCAGCATAAAATATCATATCAGCTCGTGCGTTATAGATCATCAAGCGATCGATTTTTTCATCATTCAAATGATTAAGAAAGACCAACGTGTAGTACAAAAGCAGTTGTCTCACCCAAAATATCTGCATCGTCGTCTTATTAGAAGCCTTCAGATCAACCAGCGTGTTCTTCAGTAAATAATCATCGTCGCCAGAAAGATAGCCATTCTTGGTTGAAGCGCCAAATGCATCCCCCGTTGGCCAGCCATACTCATTGAAGAAATTCTCGATGCGCTTCATCATCAACTTCATATGCTGAACGGTGATCTGATCGGGATATTGGGTCGGCGCAACATAATTGCCGATTCGATAAGCGATCTCCCATGCGTAAATGTCTGTTGCCAAGTCGAAAGCTTCATCGGGAATATCATCGATATTGGATATCTTTTCAGGCACTTGATTCAGCATCAGCTCTTTGTCAAAAGTCTCCGCCATATCATCAGCAGTAATCAGCTTTTGATCTAAATATCGCTTTAACATAATATTTGCCAGGTCAAAAGTATGATCATCTGAAAGCAGAATGCAACGCGTCATATAATCTAGGACCGTCCCGAAATTTGATGGCGTGATAGTTTCGTCGTCTTCTGAAATCAATGCATTTTCACTCAGATGATTGGCTGTGAAGTCTCTGCTGCGAATAATTTTGTTAACCGGCAAGAACTTAGGCTGCTTGACAAAATGCGTAATTGAGACAGGTATATCCATGGCGTATCCTCCTATATCACACTCCACTATATATGCATATTTTATCACCTGGGGTAAACAAAAAAGTCAGTGAATTTTGATTCACTGGCTTCGTTTGATCTATTAATCTGGAAATCCATTTGCATAATAGTAAGAAATCATTTCGGCAAAAATATAGAAAATTGCTCTACTGTCTACCCTATGCAAACTACTATCAGAATTTTCTACGTGAGTTGAAGGTAAAATAATTGAGTGTTTGACCTTATTAAGTAACTTACTTTCTTGATTCATAGTTATCAAATAAGTCTTCGCACCAACTTTTCTTGCACTTTTTATAAGTTTCAAATATGTATCTTCAGGTGCAGTTACAGAAAAGATGATTAGTAAATCTTCTTTATTTAAAGCATCAGCTAAATAATCTATCTTAATACTGGTATCAACACAATCAATAAATTTATTTTCCGAATACATTGAATAAACCAATTGCTCTGCCGATAAAGCAGTATTACCATTACCAATCGCCTTAATATTTTCATGAGCTTCTATATCTTGAATTAAGGGTTTTAGAAAAAGGGAGAGATTTAAATTTTCAACTACTTTTAGAGATCTTATATAAGCATGAACAATTGGATTCTTAGCTTTTCTTTGATCAGAATCATTGCTTCCATCTTTTTCTTGATGCTGAAGGGCAAGTTTAAATTCAGTGTAACCGCTATATCCTATTTTACTGATAAAGCGTTGAATAGAGGCTACCGATACTTTTAGTAATTGAGCAGCTTTCTGAATGGAATTATTAACGATGGTATTAGGATTCTTTAAAACCGCTTGATATACTTTCTTTTCACTTTTAGTGAGAGACGTGTAATATAAACTTATTTTATCTTCAAGATTCATGTCTTTACTTTCCTATTTGTTGCTTGCCTTGCTACCTTCTTTCTTTTCATTTTCTTCGATCAGTTGTTTATCATACGTCTTCATAAATGGAACGATAATTGCTAAATCAATAAAGAACTCTAGGAACCAAACTATTCCAGCTCTCCAATCCAAAGTTGAAATAATGGCATAAATTGGAGCAGGCATTGTCCAAGGCAAACTTAATACTGTTTTGTTTATAAACCCTAGTTTAGTTGCATAATAAGCAATTGGCAAATCAATTAGAATACAAATGAAACTTGGAATATAGGTAAACAAGTTCATAACAGTTGGAATACCAAAGACTTGTGGTTCATTAATATTGAATAAGTTTGCTGGTAAAGCAAATTTAGATAATGCTTTTAATTGTGAAGATTTAGCGAAAATCAACATACTCCACAAAATAGCACAGTATACAACAGCTTCTCCGAAGATGAAGTGAAAGTTATTAGCAAAGATATTAGTAATTGGCTTACCTGCTGCATATTCTTGCATATTTTGAGCAATATTAGCAGTAATAATTGGTGTAATTACAGCACCAATCATGTTATCACCGTGAATACCAAAGAACCAGAAAGTCAATGCTAACTCACAAAGGAAAATCATAGCTGGTAATGAAGCACCAACATGTAAGATTGGTTGAAATATGCTAAAGATGATATTAGTTAAACCAGTGTGTAACCATGCATTAGATAAACCATCTAATAACATCCAGAATAAAACGTTAATAACCAAAGGAAGCATAGCTTCAAATGGAGCTGCAACGTTAGGTGGAACTGTAGCCGGAAGTTTAATAGTAAGTTTCTTCTTACTCATCCAATGTGTTAATTCAACACTGACTAATGCCACAATAATTGCGGCAAACATTGAATTAGAACTTAAACCTGCAATATTAATAATCCATTGACCAGATTTGGTCATTGATGGAGGTGTAGCAATACATAAGAAAGACATCAAAGATACCAGGCAAGTTGAAAATGCAGGCATCTTATAGTGCTTAGCTAACTGATATGCAATACCTAAAACTACATATACAGAAATAATCCCAATAGATAAGTTATAAGGAACCAATAACATTCTATTATTAGCTTTAGCCCAGTAATACCAACCTAACAAAAAGTCAAAGAACCAGTTCGTTGGCTTTACTAATTGTGGGTTAACTGGTGGACTTGCTAATAAAGTGGAGAACCCACCAATAACCGTGTAAGGAATTAAATTAACTAACCCATCTCTAAGTGCTGCTAAATGTGGCTCATTAGAGATTTTATTTGAAACAGGTGCAACTTTTTCAACCATAAACTTTTGCATCCGTTTAGTTGTAGCATTGGAGCTTTTCATAAAGGTTACCTCCTCAATACTTTATTTCTTGCTTCACCAGTATGATAGCGCTTTATAATAAATTTATCAAGTATAAATTCAATTTTGATATTTTTATCAATAGCGACTATAATAAAAGACAAGGAGGCCAAAATATGAAAGTTGGTTTTTCAATAAAAAAAATTAACCCTCAAGTCGGTTGTCAAATGGAAGGTTATAATCCTAGAAACTCAACTGGTATCCATGACGACTTAACTACATCAGTTTTAGTTTTAAACAAAAATTTTGTTATCATTTCTCTCGATCTAATCGCTATACCCGCTTTCAGAGTAGATAGAATTAAAAGACGAATTAATGAGAAATATTCTATCAATCCTGATCATATTATCATTAGTGCAATTCATACTCATTCGGGTCCAACTGTCACGGATCTTCTAATTGATTATCCTAAGATAGACAATTCTTACTGGAAATTAATTGATGAACAAGTTCTAAAAGGTATCGAGTGTGCTCTACAAAATTCATCTAGTTCTGAATTAAAACTTATTCAGTACAAAGTTCCTAACGGAATTTATGCTAATAGAAATTCTGAATCTTTACCATATAATAGAAGTATTATGGAGCTTCGTTTTACACATGATTCGACAATTAGAGCCAGTTTATTATTTGTAGCTACTCACCCTACTGTTATGAATATCAAGAATACTTTAATTTCTGCGGATTTAATCGAAGGTATCCGTCAACAGTATAAAAAGCTACATAACTTAAAACCAATGGTTGTTCTTTCTGATTGTGCAGATACAAGTACACGATTCACTAGAAAAGAAAGTAGTTTTAAAGAAATAGATCGGTTAGCTAAATTGATTGGACAATCTTTAACCAAACCAATTTTGGAAAAGACACTGAACTGGAAATTAAATTCCATTAGAAATATTAACGAAAAATGTGATTATGATCCAATAACAAATAAGATGGCAAATAAACTCTATGATCTTATCTGTTTTCGTTATAATAAGGCCACCAGTACAAATCAAAAACAAATGCTAAAGGGACTGCTAGATACCTATAAGCATATTCGTTATTATGGTCATACTCATTTCACAACACATGCAATGATTTACGATTTTAATGATTTCAGAATTGTAACATATCCTGGAGAACTAGTTTACGCCTTAGGAGATAAGATCAGAAATCATGACAAAAAGACTACTCTTCTTATCACTTTAGCTAATGATTACCGTGGATATTCGGTAGATGCTGCAGAATTTGGGAAGTACTTTGAAAGCTATAATAGTGTCTTTCTAAAAGGTATGGCTGATGACTTTGTTAATCAAATAGTCAATCAGTACTAAGAATAAAAAATATACCAAAAATAGAGCTAGAAGATCTTCTCTTCTAGCTCTACTTTTATCTATAATATTTGACATTAATACCCATTGAATATCAGAAAATCAACTTTTTTATCTTCTCTTTCAGTACTCCAGCCTTTGAATTAAAAAATGCAAGTTTGTAGATTATTATTATAAATACGATACTAAAGATTCAGCTATTGTAAAACATTATATTTTTCTTCCCTCAACCTTTTCAATAAAGGAAGTAATCGCATTAAAGTAATCTTCCTGATCGTCAAAGATTGAAAAGTGACTACCATTAGGACAGATATGTGCTTCACCATTAGGTAATCTCTTAGCTACTGCTTTTATCTCTTCAGGGTTCATACTGTCATATTTAGCACCTAAAACTAAAGTTGGAACTAAAATTTTCTTCAAACGATCACGAATAGTCCAGTCTTTACATGAACCAGTGATATTGAATTCAGTTGGTCCTTGCAAAGTAACATAAACTTGATCATTTAAATGATCAAATGTACGTTTTACAGCATCTGGCCACTCCGGAATTCGACAAATACAACGATGATATAATTTCATCAATAATTCACCGTAATGAGGATCATCGTACTTTCCAGCAGCTTCTATCTTCTTCATATAAGCTACGTCATCAGGATCCATCGTGTCGCGATATTTATTGATATATTTTGCATAATCCTGATAGCTATCAACCATATTAGAATCAATCACCGCTTTTACATGCTTACCATATTGTGATGCAACATATTCAAGTGCAAAAAGTCCTCCAAACGATTGACCGTATAAGTAAAATTGTTCCAAATGCCAAGCCTTACGAACTTCCTCAATTTCATCAATAAAACGAGGAATGTTCCAGAGAGTTGGATCATCTGGTTGATCTGAGAAATATGAACCTAATTGATCATAATATATAATCTCAACTTCTGGATGTTTCTTAATATAATCGGAAAATGGCTCCAAATATTCATGGGTCATACCAGGGCCACCATGAAGAAGCAACATCTTAATTGGACCTTGACCTTCACGTCTGGTCCATACATGATAATCGTCTTGCAATGTTACGATTTTAGTTTCAGCTGACATGCTATTACCTCCTACTCAATCTGTTTACTTATATTATAGAGGATAATTTATGTATACGCTTTCTATTTTGCTATAAAAAAGTCTCTTGACTAAGTCAAAATAACCCAATCAAAAGACATTTTTAACTATTTTCTACCTATTCGGCGTAACATCAACGCGTGCTGTTTTAACCTCGGACCAGTCACTGATCAAATTACTGTGAAGTGCACGAACGCGAACTTCGTAAACTTGGTCCTTCTTAAAGTCTTGTCCAAAATCATTCGTTGGATCGTCTACTATATCGCCACTCCTAGCTTTACTAAAGAAGGTTGCCCACTTACTACTACCTTTCAATCTATACTGAATCTCATAGCTATCAGCTTCTGGGTTAACGTCCCATTCAATGTTGATATATGGTTCATCTGAACCATGGTCATTATAATAGCTAACCTTAAGCGTTGGCGTCTTTGATTTCTCAGGACTGCCCTTTAAAGGAATATAGTAAGTAAACTTTTGATTTGCTGAAACTGGGCTAAAGCTTCTACCTTCTTCATCATTCACCGCACGAACAGCAATATCGTAAGTTTCACCGTTAATCAGTCTATTCTTTGAAATTGTCTGAGTTAAAACATCAGGATAATTGCCGTCAGGGGTGAAATTACTATGTCCAATCATTGATGCGGCATCAAGCAAAGGATCATTTGATCTATACCGTCTTAGAGAAGAACCATAAATTCCATAACCAGTCGCATTATCAGCTTTAGTATAATCAACCTTGATTCCATCTTCAGTTGAGCTAACCTTAGTCAACTTAGGCGTACTTGGAAGAGCATTCGTATCTTCGCTAGTCAACTTAAAGCTGAAACGACCACGAGCAGAACCTTTTTCTAGATAATAAGTCCCTTTCTCTAAATTCCAGGAATATTTTCCATTTTTTAAGGTTCCTTTGGTTTTCCATGGATTTAACGCATAACCATAATCTGTGTCCTGCACAATTTGAATGTCATTATTGTTAAAAATATTAGACCGACTGTTCTCATACACAGGTTGAACAGACATATTCATCGTTACTTTTTGATCTTTATCCAGCGTAAATTTATATCTATTCATCGTATTCAGCTTTTCAGTATGATACATATCAGTCATACCAGTAACCGTCTGTCCTATTTTTATTGGTATAGCTGAGGTAAAACGCGTTTCTAACGGATAAGTTTTATGAGAGAAAGTCTCCAGCTTATTTCTGATCTTGGTAATCCGTATAGCGCTAGTCTTAATCTTTACATTTTTACCAGATTTAGTAGTCAAATTGTAATGACCAGAACGCAAATAGAAGACTTTGGTATTCTTGTTTTTACCCTTATAAGGGATGCATTCCCAATTTGAAGTATTAAGGATCTTATATTTTGCCTTAGTGGCAACAGTTAATCTGGTTGGTGCTTTGAAATAGAAACGGTATTGATTGCCTTTTCTCACATAGCTGGTTGCATTATCAGAAATTGGTACTGTTGCAGCTTGAACATTAGTATTCAAACTAAATAGCAATGCACCAGCAGCTACTGCACCAATTAAATAGCCTCTCCTCTTCATAGTTTTAACCTTCTTCTGCTTAATAATCCTCAAGTTCTTCAAGTTGACCATCAGCCGACTGATAAGCCTTCTTGACTTGATCTAACTTGAGTTCAGGGATAAAGTTCATTGTCTTAGCTGGATTTAACACATCAAGCAATTGAACTCGCATCATCTTATCAATCTTTAATTTCTTTTTAGGCAACTTCAAGATTGTATTCATATCTTTCATGCTATTGTACTTTTCAACTGTCTTGTTTACTTCGCTAGCTAAATAAAGCCAAGTACGATAATCAACTGTTACAACCTCATTCTCTGGAACTTCAAGTTCCAACAAAATTTCACCGGCATCCGGCATTTCGGTTACATGCTCTGGAAATGGTGTACAAGAGATTGGTATTTTTTTAGCCAAAATAGGCTTCTTTGCTTCTGGCAACGTATCTTTAATAATCTTTTGCAACAGATATTGTTCAAGATAGATATTCTTGAAATATTGATCTTGTGTACGAATCGCATTAAGTAAATATGATTGCTCATCAATGCTGATCTTGCCGTTCTGTCTTAAATCCGTCCAACCTTTTTGACTAATTGTATACTGTAAAGTTAATGTTTTCATTTTATCTTCCTTGTTAACGTATTTCTTATATTTATTATAACAAAAAGCCAGCACACTATAGCATTCCATAGTATGCTGACTCTTTAATTTAAGTTAGATTTTTTACCTATTAAAATTTAGAATTAGATCAATCAAATCCTGTACTTTCTGCAGATCAGCAGAGCTAATCACTTTTACCTTATTTGGTATTTCGAAGTGAGCATAATAATCAACAAAACGTTGAATAATATCCATATTCACTGAATATTCTCGATCACGATTGCGTTGGTCGAGAATTTTTAACGCATGAGTTAATGATTCCTCACTTAGTGGATCATTGGCATCCAGTAGTGGTTTAAAACAATCGATCACATACACTTGATAATTATCCGGTACTCTTTTCAAGATATCATTAATTGGATTAAATCCATGCCCGCCTAAATTTGTATTATCGACAATAGTTGGTAGGCCATTTTGTAACCGTGTTTGCAGTATTTGATTAAAAATTTGCCACACGATTTTCTCAGTTTGATTCACAAAGTTGATTTGGGGATGCCCATTATTTGAATTAATTCCATTTAAACGAATTCTTATCTCATCAGCTGAGATAGTATAGTTTTGTAAATCGTTCATCTTAATGAAACTAGATTTACCTGAAGCTTGTGGCCCCAACATTAAGATTAACGGTATCCTTTTCATATTATTGGTCATCTTGGTAATACAAATCCTTAAATTTCTTATGCTTATATTGTTGAGCAAGTTGTGGCGTCTTCCAGGCAACGCCACTTACCCATGGACCGGCTCCTTGAGCAAGTACTAAAACAGATTGACCGTTCTCAGTATGTAGACCATAGAAGTCTCCATCCCCTGCTTCCTGCATCCAACCACGGACATTCATATAATTTATTCCATGAACACGTCGACTTCCCATACCAGCCATTCCCCAATTTTTGGTTGCTTTATGATATGATGCAGACATATCACCATAAGTATATTTATCAAGAAAACCAGCTTTGACTTTATGCAATTCTTGTACGTAATTATCAACGTTGATTTTGTGTTGACTTATTTTAATAATAGACATTTTATCATCATTATAAGTATACCAAGTACCTTGAAATTCAGTTGGCACATTAAACAATCCGTCGTCTCCTGGTAAGTTTGATTTTTTACCAGCAGAATCTGAAGAATCATCGCCTGAATCCGAACGCTCATCGTTCACCTTGGCATTTTGAGCTAAACTATTTACCAAACTATCTGAGTCACGTTTATTCAAATAATCAACCATTTGCTTCATGGTCACAGATCCTAATTTTTTACCATTTGAAAAGAGATAATAAATATTCTCTCCATTCACTTGCTTAAGAGTATATCCAGCATCTGCCGATACCATATAAGCTACGCCGCTACCCTCATTCATATATGAATAATTTGACTGATTCTTTAAATCGACTTCAATACCGTTTTGCTTACCATCAAGCAAAGCCTTGTTCCAACTACCAGAATAACGATCACCAGCATATGCAACCACAACTGCTACCGTTTTCTGCGGACTTAGATCTTGATCTGATAAGTGCCCCATCTTTGTAGGTCGTTTCTTGTTCTTAGTTACTTTGATAGTTGCACTACCTTTAGATGAAGTCTTTTGCTTAGGCTTTTGACTGCAGCCAGCTAAAGCTAAACCTGCTAACAAAATTACTGATATTTTCCCAATCTTTTTCATTTCATCCTCAACTTTCCAATTCAACGACATTTTACCACTTATCAGGCATTCAAAAAGGCATAGTCAGATTTACTCTGACTATGTCTTTTTAAAATATTCATTAAAATAAGATTTCTATTACTTAGCAGCCTTAGCTAAAGCCTTGGTCTTGAATGCATAAGCGCTGGCATGTTGATCTGCACCAGTAGCAATCTTCAAAGCCTTCACCTTTTTACCTTTAACAGTTCTGGTTACAGGGATGTAGTAAACACCATCACCAGCCAAGTTAACCCAATTGTTAACGTTAAAGCCCTTCTTAAAGTTATAAGCTGCATAAATATTCTTCTTCATAACCTTCTTGATAAAAGCATTACGCTTCTTTGAAGAAACATTATATACATTCTTCTTAAAGAATTTTTGTGAAGGTACATACAACTTATCTTTGTTAGCAGTGTGAGCAGTAATCTTCAATGTATAAATGGTCTTTTTATCACTGCTGAACTTGTCAGTTTCACGATAGTACCAAGTTCCCCGAGTTGCCTTAGGTGTTGTATATTTACGAGCAATGCCATATTGACTATCTGCATAAGCATTTTGACTTTGCATCCCTACAAAGAAAATGCTAAAGAATGCAACTAATGACATTAGGAACAAATATCTCTTTCTCATAATAGATCCCTCCTATTATTAATTTTTCATCTATAATTATAAACTATTTCATTGCATACAAAAACCATCCTAGACTAACTAAGATGGTTTTTATGGAAATTATTTTAGGCCATATGTTCCTTGAAAAATCTGATTTCATCAAGATTGCATTTTTTAGCTAATTCATCTTTCTGATTAATATGAAAAACATGTTGACGCTCATGTTGATCATCACCATAATCATGAAATTCATGTTTAATATGATGTTCCGTTAAAAACTTATCTAGTTCGACAGATTGTTCACGGATAAAGTCCTTATTTGTTGTCATTACATACAGTGGCAACATTTGATTAGTAATATAGTTTTCAACCTTTGTTAGATCAACTATGGCATTATCTTGGTGGGTTGAGAAATACAAATTTGCCACATACAACAATTCTGGCTCTTTAGGAATCTTATGATAATTCTCAGTAATAAAGCCACCACAGTTAGTAGCCCCTGCTCTGATCGTAAAGTCAGGATTTCTCAAGCCAAACATGTGACGATATTCAGGGTTAGTATAGATAGCACTCATTTGCGTTACCATTTGACCACCAGCTGAGTCACCCATTAAGAAGACGTTGTTCAAATCAAAATTATACTTTTCCGCATTAGTAAAAAGCCAATTGTATACGTGATCAATGTCTTCAATATTTGCTGGAAATTGATAGTCAGGAGCCAAACGATAATTGAAGTTTACTACGGCAAAACCTTGTTTAGCCAAAAACATACAGTAGAATTGATACGTTTCTTTGCTGCCATAGAAGAAACCACCACCGTGAATATTGATGATTACTGGCAATTTGCCTGAATAATTTTTTGGCAAATTCAAATCAAGCAAATTATATTTACCGTAAGGACCATAGCTAATGTCATTATTACGGATCACTTCTGGAATCTCAGTTGGCAGGCCCTCATCTCTTTCGTCATCGTGCTTTTTCCATTCAGCTCTAAACTTGGTAATTAAGTCTTTCATTTCTTGCGTATATTCCATAATCCAGCCTTCTAACTATTAATTCTTGTGAGCTCTTAAATAATGAATAAATGCGTAAATTGTAAAGCAACCAAAGAAGATGGCCGAAACAAGCAAACACATCTTAGCACTCGAAGTAATTGCATTTAAAACCATTGGTGAGATAGCACACCCTACGTTTACCAAAACTAACACGATAGTTGTAGCCAAGTTGACTGAGTTCTTTGGTGCACTCCAATCAAGCCAGTTGTACATATATGGAACTGAAAGACCGAAACCAATACCTAAAATTAAACTTCCTATTGCAAGCATGACAAAGTTGACTGACATTGCGATAACTAAGAAGCCAATAGCTACAATTAAAAAGCCAATTGGGAAAATCTTATCATGCAATCTCTTAAAGAAGAAACCAAATGAAGCACCAACAGGAATACTTACCAGGTTCAAAATACCTGTTAATAATGAAAGTTCACTAACTGTACCTAATTTTTCTTCAACTACAAATGCTGGAATCTTAAAACTCATTGGCATGTAGAATAAGAAGATGAAGAACATAAAGATGGCAATCATGATTACTTTCTTATTAACTGTTTGCTTTGGTCTAGCCTTCTTTTGATTATTTTCATCTACTTTTTCACGAGGAAGTGGCACAAAGATGGTGAAGAGAATTAATACGGGAATTACTAAGAAGTAAATGGCAAAGGCTGCATGCCAGGAAATGGTGATCAAGTAACTAATCAAAAATGAAGCAATTGCGGCACCTAAGCCACCCATTACGTTTTGGTAACCGACCATCGTAGCCAATTCTTCTTCATCATCGCCATAAAATTGTGGAATCAAGCTTACGGCTAATGAGTTGAACAAACCGATACCAGCACCAATCAAGAAACGGGAAATTAAGATTGGTGTATAGGCAGTAGCGTACATTGGAAAAGTACCACTAAGCAAGGTAACAACCAAACCAGTTAAAATCGTAGCTTTTTCACCAATGAAGCGAATCAGAAATGGACTGATTAGCAACCCGATTACGATACCAATATTAGGAATAGTGGCTAAAGTTTCAACCCCAGCTTGATCCACGCCTGGAAAGGCATGATACATAAGTGGTAAAGCTGGTGAAATTGCCGGTGCCATCATCAAGAAGATGGATATTGAAAGTAATGAAATTTTGAAGATCAAATGATCTTGCGTTCTTTTAGCTTTTTTCATTTTTCCTCCCCCCTATCGAAAAATAACTATTTGTTGATGTGCTTCTTGAAGAATGCTGCCTCTTCATCATTAGCGTCTTTAGCTAACTCATCTTTTTGATTAATCAAGAAGACATGTGGTTCTGGATGCTTTTCATCACCCCAGGACTTTTGAATTACTTCGATTCCTTTTGCTCTTAAAAATCCGTCTAAACGAACAGCACAATCATGAATGAAGTCTTGATTAGCGGTACTTATAAAGGTTGGTAAGAAATCTTCAGTAATGTATTTTTCAACATTAAGCAAATCACGATTCTTTTCATCCATTACATCTGGCTTGAAGTAAGCTAATGTACCACCAGCCATCATGCCTTTGTCTAACATAAAGGTGGCCGGACTATTCAAGGCAACAGCTCTGAACTTTAAGTCAGTTAACTTATAACCAAATTTTTCACGATATTCTGGGTTAGTTAAAATAGCGGTATATTGTTCTGCCATTTGACCACCAGCTGAGTCCCCAATTAAGAAAACATTGTTCTTATCAAGGTTATACTCATCAGCATGATCAGCAACCCAGTAAATATATTCGTTTACTTGATCAAGCTCCTTAGGGAAGCTTACCTCAGGTCCAAGCTTGTAGTTAGGGTTAACAAAAGCAAAGCCGCGCTTAGCCATTCCTAAGCCATAAAATTGATAAGTTTCTTTTGTACCGTAAACCCAGCCACCACCATGGATGTTGATGATTACTGGAATTTTTCCTTCTACATTCTTAGGTAGATAAAGGTCAAGCAAGTTCCACTTAGGATCTTCACCATATTGAAGATCATCAATTCTCTTCACTTCTGGAATGTCATGTGGCAAACCGCTATCACGCTTATCATCGCTAGCCTTCCAACTAGTTCTCATTTCATTGACTGCATCTAAAACTTTTTGATCAACCATAATTTTCGCCCTCCTAAATGAACACGTTTACATCATAACTGTGATTTTATAATAAAAAAAGATCAATCTTAGCCTTAAAATGGCGTTGATTGATCTCTTTTTGTGCTAATTTTTGAAATTTCGTTTAATTTGGGATGCAGTTTTACCATAAAGCTTATCAAAAGCTCGATTCATTGTACGAACACCAGAGAAGCCATTACTCATCGCAATCTGGGTCAAATTATGACTAGTATTCTTCAGTTCAAAATAAGCACGTTGCGCTCTAACATTATTGATATAGGTGTCAACCGTGATTTCCATCTGCTTTTTGAAAAAGCGCGACAGATATTCCGTGGAGACGTTGCATTTCTTAGCAATTGAATCAAGCGTGAGTTTTTCTTGATAGTGGTTATTTACATACTGCGTGATAAACTGCAATCGATTAATCACGTAGACCTTGCGTTGCCCCATCTCACTTTCAGGTGGTTTCTCCTTGGTGAATCTTTCAAGTAGTAGCAAAAGTACTTCATCAACAATCTGTTGCATTTTAAGATTCTTTAGTGGCTGGGTTGATGAGGCTAACCAGTAGAATTGTGTCAGTAAGCCCTGCAAATTGGAATATGCCAATTTTTGATCATTATTTAGCTTTTCGGGATAATTAATATCAATTTCTTGATGGTTTATTTCAGGATATAAATTGGCTACATAGTCAAATGGGAAAATGATTGATAGTGTTTTATTACCCTTTTTAATCGTGGAATCAACACTATGAATTACTTGAGTATTTACCACCAAGATCTGTCCCATTTGAGTATCAAAATGTTTACCAGCAATTATAAAGTCTGTAATTCGGCCATCAAGGGTATAACTTAATTCAATCCCTCTATGCCAGTGCGGTGCAACATACTTGGGCACACCCGTATCCGTATTAAAAATAAAGTACCAAACTGGTAACGGACTAGTTGGTACTACTATCTCATGCAGCTTTGTCTGTTTGTTTTCTGCCATTATAATTTCTCACCATTAACATGAATCAATAAGTTGTACAAAGCACCATAAAGGTTGGCGTTGTTCTTGAACTTAGTACCTACAATTTCTGGTCTAGTGAAGGTATTCTTGACCAATGGATTATCATTAAGCAGTTTATCATATGCTTCATTGATTCCCTTAACAACGATTGGTTGAGCTGAAATACCGCCACCAATCGCAATTACATCAAGGTCAACAACGGCCTGCATGTTCAGAATGACAACTGCTACTATGTGACAAAATTCATGGAAAATCTTTAGTGCAGTTTCATCCCCATCATTGATCGCTTTAAAAGCAGCTAAGCCATCGGTTTCATCTTTATTACCTAAAGCTTTATTAATCTTGCTGATCATGCCCACGGCTGAACCGAGTGTACCAGAGAAGCCGTCAAAGCCTTTGGCATTTACATCTAGATTAAGGAAACTTACTTCACCGGCCTGATAGTGAGCACCATTTAGCAATTTACCATTAACGATGATACCACCACCAAGACCTGTACCTAACGTAATTGAAGCACAATTCTTCATATCTTTCAGGCTACCAAGCCAATTTTCAGCTAAAACACTGGCCTTACCATCATTAATTACGGCTATAGGCAAATTGTATTTCTTATATCTTTTAGCAAAATCAACGCCGTCTAGGAATGGCAAAGCACCACCAAAGTGAATCTCGGTTTTAGCAATCTTACCAGGTGCACAAAAGGCTATTCCTTTAACGCCTTTATCTACGTATTTGACAACTATTTTATCAATCTCAGCTAGGAATTTTTCCTTATCATGAATAGTGTTTACTTTTTCTTTTTTAATAATCTGACCGGCATTATCAAGTTCAGCATATTTTACATTTGTACCGCCGATATCAATACTTAAATAGTTCTTCATATTGCATCCTTCTCTCCATAAATGCGTTTTCACATGTCATTTTATGGTTTTTCTATTGCTCGAACAAGTTAAATATTGATATTTAAAAAGAACGTTATTAACTCATTTTAATTGCCAAATCATCAGTTTTAGCTTATGCTGAAAACGATTACTAATTATACAGGAGGCTTAAAATATGAGAATTGCAATTGCCGGTGCTGGCGCAATGGGTTCAAAATTCGGCTGGCATTTAAAGAAGGCTGGAAATGACGTTACTTTAATCGATACTTGGGACAGAAACATTGCCGCCATCCGTGAAAATGGCGTGGTCGCTAGAGTTAAGGACGAAGAAATTGCGGAAAAGATGCCAATTTACAGTCCTGAAGAAATCGATGAGCAACATGAAAGCGTTGATCTGTTAATCGTCTTTACCAAGTCAATGCAGCTAGAAAATATGTTAAACAGTCTGAAGCCAATCATTAGCAAAGATACTTATGTGCTCTGCTTGCTTAATGGCTTAGGTCACGAAGATGTGCTAGAGAGATTTGTCACTCGCGATCACATCATTATGGGTGTCACGATGTGGGCATCAATGATGACGGCTCCTGGCCACATTACTTTCGCCAATGACAATGGTAACGTCGAAATCCAATGCCTTGATCCCAAAGGTAAAGACGAGACGCAAAAGATCGTTAAGATTTTGACTGATGCTGGTTTGAATGCTAGTTATAGTGAAAACGTCATGTACTCTATCTGGCGTAAAGCTTGTGTTAACGGCGTGGTTAATGCTCTTTGTGCTTTGCTTGATGCTGACTGCAAGCAATTTGGTCACACTAAGGAAGCTGACGAGTTGACTAGAAATATCGTACAAGAATTTGCGGATGTTGCTCAATACGAGGGCGTCAACTTGGATCGCAAGGAAGTTATTGAACACGTTGAAAGTTTGTTTGATACGCCACACTATCCTTCAATGCATCAGGATTTGGTTCAAAACAATCGTCCAACTGAGATCGACTATATTGACGGTGCCGTTTGGCGCAAGGGCTTGAAGCATAGTGTTGCCACTCCATACTGTGCATTCATCACGCGTTTGATTCATGCTAAGGAAGATATTTTGAACGTTAAGTAATAAAAATTTTAAGAGCATCAAAAAAGACGAGATTTCTTTTTAGTATTTCTCGTCTTTTTGTTTATTAAGCTTTCTTATTCTTTCTGTCCTTATCAAGATAAAGCAAACCAGTTAATGCAACTAATCCGCCGAGCACGCTCAACAAAATTGAGCTACGTTCACCTGTTTGAGGCAAAGTTGCTTTGGGATTGTTTAGGGCAACTTTTTGAACGACTGGCTGCTCAGGCTGCTTTATGTCTTGAGCCATTGGTTGGACTGGATTATTCTGCTTAGTCTTGGTTACATCTTGGCCTTTCACACCAGTGGTTAAAGTTTCATCTACATTTTCGCCTTTTGGTTCTTTAGGCTCATCTGTAGTTACAACAGCCGGATTTGGTTCAGGAACGTCAGGGATATCAGGAACAGTTTCATCGGTCTTACCGGCAATTGAGACAGTCTCTAGATCTTTACCAGTTTTGGAATCTCTGACGATTACGGTGTTTGTTTGACCATTTGGTGTCATTACAATGAAGATTGGACCGGTACCACCCGTTTCATTCCAAGAACGATTTTCCTTAGTAAGACCATAACCATCATGAGTCGCCGTCAAAATCATTCCTTCTCTATCTTTTGTCATAAAAAAGCCCCTGTTACCATCGCTGTAAAATCGCGTATTTTCTATATTGAAATTATTATTTTTAGCAAAGTTTTTTAATCCTTGTGCATAGTCGCTCCCCTCAGTATAATCAAGAAAACCAAATATCTTATTTTCATCTTTACCTAAATCTGCTAAGTGATACCCATTTTGATACCAATTAGATATATCAATCATGGCCGAACCTGCGTAACCATCCAAAATATTTGGTAATGAAGCCAGCCAATTTTTCTTTATATCCTCTATACTATCACCACCGCCAACTACAGAGGTATAAGTAAGTGTGCCACGTGGATTAAGATGATCTAAGCTCGAAATTAGATTACCATTATCATCGAATCATCTATGCCCATCCATACTGAGACTCCATATTTTGAAATGTTTGAATCAACTTCTGCTCCATGATATTGGTCGAAACCATAAACTTCAAAAGTCCCTTCATAAGGTCCATCTATAAGGATATTTCCATTTTCGTCTTCATTTGCAGTATAAGTCTCTTCATAAGAAGTAGAAAAGTACTTATCCCCACTATATTTTAATGTCAGAGTGTAAATTTTTTAAATGGTATAAAATCCTTTTTAACGGTATCATAGCCACCAATATCAAATAGTCCTTTATCATCAAGTTTAACCCTTACATCGTTATAATGGAGATTCATATTAAACTCTCGCTCAACATCGGCATGCTCTATATAATAATCGCCCTTATCATCATGTCCAGTCTTAACGCCAGCAGGAATTTTAAAAGTAGGATCATTCACCCTCCTAGGGGCACGAGCTAATCTAGCCATGATTTTACTATCCGCTAGTTTATCTCCGGAGTCTCCCTTATCTGATGACTCATGTTCTTCCTTCTTGTCTTCGTTAGCTTCATCATCATTTTCTTTGGCCTTATTGCCATCAGTAATTAGATGTTTGTCATCGGATGATGCAGTATTCTCATCTTTCTTTGCATCCCCAAAATGATCCGAACCTTTTCCTTTAGATGCACCATCTTCGGCATCACCTGAATTATCAGACTCAACTGCGGGTTCTTCATCAACCACCGGTTTTGCATCAGTATCCTTACTTCTTCGGTGCATACCCAGCAATATCATCATAGCTAAATTCATCAGTCAGCTTTTTACCATAGCACTTCTCATAAGCTGCCTTCTTTTGCTCATAATCCTTACGCCACATCCGATTCACATTTTCTGACAACTTCAAATCAGAATTAGGGTAGATTGTCGGCAACACATGCAAAATTTTTCTCGTCTTATAAAAATCACGATGAAACACTTCACGTCTCGAAGTCGCTCTAATTTCTGTAAAAGTCGAAATAATTGGTTGATTCAATTTTGCCGCATAGTAATATGCACCCTTTTTTAATGGACGCGGCTTACGATAATTGAACCACAACTCCTCTTCAGGATAGATCAACACCCAACATGGTTTCTTAAGTGTATCTTTCAACTTTTTCGGAAAAACGCGACTCAAATAATGCATATCTTTATCAATTGGCAAAGAATCAAAATTTCGCACCGCCCAGCCAATCAGATGCGGCATCGCTAGATTACTCGCCTCCACCACGATAAACACTCTCTTGTTTTTCTTCATCGCCAACTTTTTCATCAGCAAGACATCAAACTGGTTGTAGTGATTACCCGTAACAAAAGCCGTCGGTATATCAGGCAATTTCTCTACCCCTTCAATCTGGCAACGTCCAGTCAGAATCTGCGACGCCGCAGCAAAAACACCTCGAATAACCGGATTGATCATGCGATAGCCGATTGATGAAGTATACCTCCAATATTTATTTACAATGTTATTCGTCTGCTCTTGATCAAGCACCGGATCGTGCAGCTCAGCCTTGCTATTAAATTGCTTTTTAGCTACATTTCTTTTAATATTAGCTATAACTTGTCGCCTATGAAAACCCAAGATCATTTTTTATCTCCATATCTATTGGTTATATTATAGCGAAATTCTTCTATTAACACACTTAGGAAAAATCATGAAAATCTTAATTGTAATTGACGATTATTTCAATCAAAGTAATGGTATGAGCATCTCGACGCAACGATTTGCTCACGAATACAAGAAAATGGGCCAAGAGGTTCGTATCCTTTCTACTGGAAAAGATGCCGATTACTCTGTGCCTGAACTAAAAATTTACATTCCTATTATCTACGGCTTGATTAAAAAGCAGGGGTTCCACTTTGCTAAGCCAATCAACAAAACATTAAAAAAAGCGATCAGCTGGACAGATATTGTTCAAGTTGAAACACCTTTTCCTGTTTCTTGGCGAGCAGCAAAGCTTGCTAAAAAACAGGCTAAACCAGTGACCGGAACCTTTCACATTTATCCGCAAAACATCACTGCTTCCGTGCCGATTTTGGACAACAAATTTGGCAACTGGTGCTTTATGACTTTCTTCAAGGTCAAGTCATTCAGAAATTGTGATGCCTTGCAGGTTCCTACACCTAAGGTAGCAAAATGGTTAAGACAACATCACTTCAAGCAAAAGCTTTTTGTGGTCTCAAATGGAATTAGTGAAAAGTTTATTCAAAATCCACACAAAGAAGAAGTCGGGCATCCCTTCACCATTTTGTGTATTGGACGCTTTTCGCATGAAAAACAGCAACAAACTTTATTCAGAGCAATGCAACTAGCTAAACATGCCCCAGAAATTCGCCTTATTTTTGCTGGTCAAGGTCCTCTAGAAAAAGAATATGAAAAGTTGGCAAATCAGCTCCCTAAGAAACCAATCATGCACTATTTTGCACCAGTTGATTTGAGAAAGATTATGTCTCAAGCCGACCTGGTCGTGCACTGCGCTGATGTCGAGATTGAAGGCATGGCTTGCATGGAGGCCTTTGCTAGTGGCTGCGTACCTGTAATTGCCGACAGTCCCTTGTCTTCTACTGTTAGCTATGCTTTGACTGACAACAATCGTTTCCCTGCTGGTGATAGTACAGCCTTAGCTGAAAAGATTGATTACTGGTTCGAGCATCCCCTAGAGTTAAAAGAAATGCAGCAAAGATACCGCGATTATGGCAAAACTTTGAGCGTTAAAAGATCAGCTAAGATTGCCTTGGGTAATTTGGAAGGTTTGACTTTGAAATAAAATCAAAAAGCTTGATTAGCATCACACTAACCAAGCTTTTTGTCTCTCTTATTTTTCTCGTTCCTTATCAGTCAAGGTTAAATCGCTCTTGTCTGAGATCCAACTGTACAATGGCAAGTCGATCTTACCATTTTCGTCCATATTCTCCATAACCTTTCCCATAAAGAATTCTTGCCAATTTTGCGTTGGCTTAATACCTGGATGATTCAATTGTGGAGTTAACCAACCTTCAGATATTGGTCTAATTGGGTTAAGGCCAACAACCATGCCAATTGTATAGTTAGAAAAGTCAAAACTGCCTTCAACCACGATCCACTTAGGATTCTTCATCAACTCTGGTTGCAACTTAGAAAGCATTTCAGGTGGGATCTTGCCTTCAGTAACCATCATTCTGCCTTTGATTGGGCCATGCTTTTGTTCGAAGTTTTGCAACACACCCTTCATGAACAACTTTTGACCTAACTCATCAAATTTCTTTTCGTCTTTTAACATTATCAAATCTGCTTTCTTTACAAGATAAGTCCATTATACAAAAATGTCGGCTATTGACCAAGATGATACAATTTGTGTACATTTTGCACGTCAACTGGTTGAATTGGCACACCTGGATTTTCTTTCATCACTAATGGCTTTGCTCCCTTATAGTGCTTCAATCCAATGGCATGACCTAATTCATGTTCACAGATTGCTAATGTCCATCTACTAAAAGCAAGATCGGTTTGATCTGCCGGAATTCCACTGTCTTTCAATTGTTTTCTCACATATGACTTATTCAAAAATGCTGGATTAAGGCTAATCACTAGATTCCACTTGCTAGCTTTGCGACCGATATGCAAGACATCATCTTTAACAAATGCGATCCCAGGCATTGGAATGTCCTTTCTCTTAATATCAGTCACAATGATGTTGGCGTCGTTTAACCTGCTTAAAAGTAAATGCACCAGTATTGTTCCAAGCTTTCATCGCCTACTTCATTGTTTGATATAAAAAAGTTCTTAGGCTTCATCTTAAGATAGACGGTTCTAACTGGCTTCTTGATATCCTTAACCTTTAAAGTCTTATTTTTTTGCTAAAACAGTATTAGTATTTCCAATAACAAAACTGTCAGTCACTGGTGTCAACAACATTACAGCTGCAGCGGCTTTGATTAAAAATTTCTTTTTCATATCTATCCCTCCAAAACAAAAAATGTGCTTTAGTACAAATTAAAGCACATTTTCTTTTCTATTCAATAAAAATCTACTAAGCATTTTCTTGATTTCTTTGCCATCTTGCGATTAAAGGCAAAATCAAACCTAACCCTAACAAGACAAAGGATTCAAAGACATTCAAGAAAATTGTCTGATAATACTCAGTCGATCCAGTTGGAGCATCGACCTGGAAAATTGAACCAAATGCAGCTACCAAGGTTAGTAAGAAGCACCACCAACCCATGATTAATGACATGCGTCTATTCTTGATATAAACATATTCAGCATGGTACTTCTTTTCATCCTCACGAATCTTAATGAAGGCCCAGAAAATGAATGAAGTGGTGAATGGGTCGATAATACCGTTCAAGTTCAGCAACTGGTTAAAGATTGAGTTAATGTTAGGCAAAGTTGCTGAAGAAAACATGATGAAAGAACAAAGAAGTGCGGTCAACCAGTAACCATGAATTGGCAAACCGTTTTTATCCTTCTTAGTTAAGCCCTTTGGTAAGTACTTCTGGGCAGTGTCTGACAAGAACTCACGTGACATACCATCAACCAGCATAGCCAGCTGAGCGATCATATAAAGCGCCTGCGTCACAATGAACAAGTACAAGAAGAATTTACCTAAACCGAAGTCCTTACCCATTGCCTCAAAGGCATAGTAGGAACCGTTCATCTTCAAGTCATCTGGCAAGTGGTGTGCGTTGAAGAAGACACCCAAAGCAAATGAACCAAAGACCGTCAAGAATCCAGTCATAACAGCCAACATAACCATTGCCTTAGGAAAGTCACGCGCACCATTTTTCATTTCAGTAACGTATGGTGCAACGAATTCCGCACCATCCATCGCAAAAATGAACAAACCTAATGAAGTGAAGAACTTAGTATCAAAGGTTGGGAAAATTGAACGCCAGTTAAATGGTTGAGTTTCAATATGACCACCCTTGCCTAAGTATGCGAAAGTCATGATGATGTACAAAACCGTGATGATGAACATTGCCCCACCACCAATGACTGATAGGATCTGCAATGAGTTAGCAAAACGGTGCTGGAAGAAGATAAAAATAATGAAGACAACAGCAGTAAGCAAGGCAAAAGTCCAGTTATTCATCTTATCTTCGTAAGAATTGTTGCCGGCGAACAGCCAACCAAATGAAACAACGGTTGAGTTCGCTACATCGACTAGATATGGCAGAGCACAAACCCAGCCAGCCCAGGCCATGAAGTAACCCATCTTATCGCCAGAAGTATGACGAATCCAGGAAGTTAGGCCACCAGTTGTATCAGAAAAAGTTGAACCTAACTGTCCGACCATCATTTCGTATGGGACAACGTACAAAGCAAGCATGATTATCCACTCTGAAATGGTTGCCAAACCTTGGTTTTTAAAGTTATAGATAATGTCATCGAAACCAATAACGGTAACGAAGTCCATTAAGGCCAATACTGGCCAAGAAATCATTTTACGCTTATGCGTAGTATCAAAAGAATCCAAAAAATTTCCTCCCCTATGAACTAGAAACAATTATTTCATAGGTTTGGGCGGTGAATTATTTAAATGTTTCCCTATTTCTTCATCCATAATTTTCTCCTTATTCTTACGATTAAGTATAGTCTATCTGGGCATATAAAAAAACAGAAGCCGAGCTACATTCAACTTCTGTTTTTGCTTATTCTCTTATTTATTTAATTTTAATAGCCAAGGCTTCATATGGTGCCAAGGTAATTTCATCAGTTAACTTACCGTTTTCTGCATCGTAGTTGTTAAGCAATACTTGATATTCCTTGCCTTGATACTTTTCAGGCAATTTAACAGTATGTTCCTTACCGTAAAAGTTAGTAAAGAAAAGCAATTTTTCATCGCTATTTTCTAAGTAACGTTCATATGCAAATAGTTTTGAAACAATCAGGATGCTGGTCTATTTCTTTTTGAAACAGCCTTTGACAAGTACTTGCCCGATAATCTGGTATTTTGATAACAACCTCAAAACGAGTAGTTCTTTCGGTTAGCGTCATTAACGCTGGTTGATTTTTACGTCTAACGCCTTTAACTAGATCGCCTTCCCAGTGAAGAGGAGTTGCTCTGTCTTCAACTTCTTTAGGCCGTTGCTCAATTAAATTGCCAAGATTCTTTCTATGCAGAGCATGCCCGCCATGACTGTGATGCCGCTTGTTTCTGCGTCTTTTAAGCTTCATTGGTAGATCAATATTGCTTATATCTAGCAACCCACGATCAATATAGCGATAAACAGTAGGCGTGCTAGGACATGGATAGCCTGGCATAGTCTGCTTGAATTCACCTACAAATTCATCAATGATTGATGATAATGTCTAGAGTTGAATTAGTCATGAAGATCACCTTTCTTGATTTTTGGTCACTTCAAGCTTAGGTCTTCATGGCCTTTTTGTTTAACACTTAGTGTTGCACTTCAATTTTAAATCCGGGTCTTTATATTTTTTAATCTTTTTGATAAAAAAAGCATGTCCGTCTGGACATGCTAACCAAATTCTATCTTTAATTATCTCTTTTACTTTTCAAACCAATCCCAATCGTCGCCGACAACGTGAACACCGCTGTCTTCCTCATCTTGACCAGAACTAATTCTTTCCATTCCAGTAGGACGTTCAACAGTGTATTCACCACGACTGTTTTGCTTAACGATTGCTTCAAATTGAACAACGTCGCCTTTTTCAAGGTTTAATTCCTTAAAGGCTTTGGTCATTCGTAAAACAATTTGTTTAACTACAACATTGTCTTCATTATTAACTGTCAAATTTTGAAAAATTCCCTTACGATCATCAGGACGCAAAAAGGTTGCAGTAAAAATACGGCGTTCACCATCTGCATATTTTGCAAGTTTCTCATTATAAATATCGATCATCTTTCAAAATCCTCTTTTCCTACATTGCTTACTATAACATTCTTTTTATGGTTACAAACATTAAATTATAAAAAAGCCGCAGCAATGTACATAACATTACTGCGACCTTAGCGAGATTTATAATGAAGAAAATAGGTTATGTAATAATCACTTCAGGAGGAAGGATTTTCATCCGGCCACTTGTTATGGTAGTCCTATTTTCTTTATTTGTTAAATTTAATTTATAAATGAAAGATTATAATTATTCGTAAATAATTACAGGTTCATTCTTAGAAATGTTGTTCCAAACGCTTCTAATTTCACTTGGCTTAACGTTGACACAGCCGTGTGAACCACCCTTTAAGTAGGCTGTCTTGCTCCAGTCAGTTCTCCAACTTGCGTCGTGGAAGCCACAACCACTCAAAGTAAATGGCATCCAATAACTAACTGGTGAAGCATAACTTGAACCATCATCGTTACTACCGCGGAGAGTGGCATTTCTTTGTTTGTAGTGGATGTACCAAACGCCACGAGGAGTTTGATCGCCCTTGCTACCTTCCATAGTACCAGTAACGACATCTCTTAAGTGAACTTTAAGCTTGCCGTTTCTTACAAGCCATACTTCTTGCTTCTTCAAAGAAACAACGGCGTAAGTATTGCCGATTTCATGATTTGATCTGCCGTAGCCGTGAGCATAAGTACTGTAACCTAAACCATAAATGGCATCTGCACCATCAAAAGTAGTCTTACCTTGTGCAAAGGCATCAAGCAAGAGACGACGGGTCTTTTGTACGTATACGCCCCAACCCCAAGTCTTGTTCTTAACAGTAATGGTCTTCCCCTTTACTTTATTGCCAGTTGGAACAGTAAACTTGTAGCTCTTATGCAAAGTAGAAACTTCTTTATCAATTTGGTTCAACTTGTCAGTCAACTTAATTGTGTTGCCAAATTTGTATTTGCCATTTTGGTAAGAAACATCATTTAAGAGTTCGCTAGCCTTTAACTTGTAGCTTTTACCATTAATCTTATAGTTAATAGTTGCCTTTTTAAGACTATTCAACTTATTCTTGGCAGTAGCTAAATCCTTAGTGGTGTAACTGTAGCTCTTGTCTGATGGTGTCTTAGTTTGTTGCTTTTTAAATAGCTCACTAGTTTCTTGCTCATCAATTATTTGACTAGTAGTGCTATAGCTGTACACCAACTTGTTGTCTTTCAATGTAACTACATTCTTTGCATTCTTATTAACCTTATCTGTAGCCTTCTTGACAGTTAACTTGCCTACCTTAACCCCATCGATTTTTACATTAGGATTAAAGTGAGTTCGTGCAAACTTTTCAGCTGCAGTTTGTGTAGCAACACGGTGATTATGGATGCTAAAACCGGCAATGATACCGATGATAATGACAATTCCGACCACTAAGATGATCAGATTATTTCGTTTATTTCTTTTCCTCAGATCTTCGTTCATAAAACTCTATCCTTTTTATCATTCAATAGATTTAATATAGCACCCATCAATACGTGTGTAAAATCTATTGTTTCTTTAATTGGCCTTTTTCATAATTGCCTTCACCGCATCTTTTAGAGCAAAGTACAAAATCGGCGTACAGATTGCGGTGGAAATTGAATTGATGACGGTTGCTGGCAGACTGACAAAAGCTCCAATATAAGCAACTTGTAAACTAGTTCCCACCATCAGTGCTTCGACAATTGAAACACAATAAGTAGTAAAAATTTTAGTCACCCCAGCAATGATACCTAAAATAATGATGTTCTTCTTGGAGTCGCGATAGTTCATCCCGCGATAAACAGCGGTTAAAACCGTTGCTACAACTACGACTTCCAGCATCGTTAACCATGAAGTTGCCGCATAACCGTTAAGTAGGTCAAAGCCACCTAACCCGATAATCCCGGCAATCATACCGTTGCGATAGCCTAAATAAAGGATCGCTACAGCAGTTAAAGTATTACCGAAGTGAATAAACGGACGACCTACCATTGCTGGTACGGGAATACGCAGTACCCAGATCCCGATATAAATAATTGCCGCAAATAAACCAGTAAAAATTAAAGATTGTAACGAATTAATATCTTTTCTCATATCTCACACCTACTTTTCTATTTCATCCAATAACCATGACAAGCCTGCCGCATAGTTAGGCCCAAACAGCGGATTTTGTTTCGTATTCATAATTGCTAATCTAATAAAATCGGCCGCAATTGAACAGCTTTTTTCTAAGTTGTTGCCATGTAAAACTGCTGCTAAAAATGCACTAGCAAACATGTCGCCGGTGCCAAAGAAGCTGCCAGACAATTTTTTTTGAATTAATGTCCAGTTTTTACCATCTGTTACACCAACTTCACCGATTTTCTCCTTAGTGATAGAAATTCCCGTAATTACCACATTGGGAATAGAAAACTTTTTAGCTAATTCTGTGGCAAATTCCTGTGCTTTTTCTAATGATACTTTTGTTAAATCTTTGCCTAATAAAAATGCTGCTTCAGTGATATTCGGCGTTAAAATCGTCGCTTTGGGGATCAGCTGGCGCATCTTTTTGACATATTCCTCGTCCAAGCCGCGGTACATCTTGCCATGATCGGCCATCGCAGGATCAATTAAAACTACCTGATCGGCACGTTTTATTTGTTCGATCTTATCAAGCCAAAAATCTAACGCATTTTGACCTAAGTAGCCTAAATATAAAGCATCAAAGTTCAAATTAATTTTTTGCCAATGAGCAACTATTTTAGTCATTTCACTACTTAAATCTAGATAAGTATTGCCTTGAAAACCGGTATGCGTAGACAAAATGGCCGTAGGCAGAAGAGTTGACCTTGTGCCACATGCACCAAGAATAGGCAGAGCTACCGAAGATGACACTTGCCCTGCACACGACAGGTCCTGACTGATTAAAACTCCTCCATTAATCATTTCCTCACTCCTAAATAAAAATCCTGCTACTAGCTTATCATAGGTTAATAGCAGGACTAAAATAATATTCTATTTTGAACTAAAAGTATTAGGTTGAATGTGGTTCAAAATTTGGTAACCAATTTTCTTGTTTCTAGTTTCATCGTTTTGAGTTTGATTCAAGAACATGATTAAACCATTTTGATTATCCTTGGTCAATTGTACCCAGTTACCAAAGTGAGTATTGTACAAGTTACCATAAGCGGACTTAAGGTTGCCCTTAACGTACATCCCACCTGAATAACCGTTTGAAGGCTTAGTATCAAGGTTAGTCATATAATTGAATTCAGCTTGGTCCAAAATCTTGCCATTGGTCAAACCAACTTGGATCTTGTAGTAATCCATTGGGGTTGAGAACAAGTTACCAGCACCTACAAGTTGTGAAGCTTGTTGCTTTTTAACGTATTGAGCCCATTGATAGTTCTTGTAGTTCCAAGTATATGAAATCCCATCGGTCATGCCTGAAGGAATGTCTTCAAGGAAGTAGGTTCTCTTCAAGCCTAATGGATTAATCACACGTTCTTGGACATTTTGCTTGTAAGACTTACCGGTTACTTGGCGAATAATACCTGCAAGCAAGATGTAGTTAGTGTTGTTGTAAGAAAACTTGCCTGGTTGGTTTTGGGTAGTTGAGTTCAACTTGTTAACCACCCAGTTGATCGCATCATTTTCTGAATAAATGCGACCACGGTTAACTTCAGTATCTGTTGCCTTAAGACCTGAAGTATGAGTCATCAAGTTACCTACAGTGATATTTGATGCACCCTTCAAGTTAGGATACCAATTGGAAATCTTAGTATCTTGCGTAAACTTTCCTGCATAAATCAATTGCGTAATAATTGCCGCAGTAATTACTTTTTGCAATGAACAAACTGGATAAACCACCTTGCTGTTGCCTGCGCCAAGACGCTTACCATAATAGCCATAGCCGTAACTAATTTGTTGTGGTTGACCATTTTTAACAACAACAGTAGTTCCTCTTGCATAGTCGTTTGCAATTGTTTTTCTTACAAAACTGCGCATTTCAGTTTGATCATCTGCCGCATTTGCAGTCTTAGCTGTCGCAATTGAAGCAATTGGCAATGCAGAAACAGCAGTAAGCGAAATGGCCGTTTTGATTAATATTCTTCTAAAATTAAAATGTCTCGTTTTCAAAACCCTCCAGAAATGTTAATTTCTTCATAGCATAATCTTAGCATTTATTTTTTTCATTGGAGTTACATATTATATAAATTTTTACTTATTAATAAGGTTAATTCCTCTAAACTTTCATTTTTCAATTTTCTTACCAAGAAAATTATCTTTATTTATATTTTATATGGTAAACTTTTCATGTTGTTTAAAAATTAATCTACTTCGAGGAAAATATGCGAAAGAAAAATATCATAGCTATTTGTGTTGGTTTGCCAATCTTCTTAATTTTTGCGATTTCAATCATGATGCATGCGAGCTGGATCAATGAATTCGACAACTTCTTTGAACAACTTGTGCATACAATCCCTGGCTTAAAGGGCCTGATGCTCAATATTACGTTCTTGGCCGATACCAAGGTTGATCTGGTTTGGATGCTACTTATTGCAATTATTCTATGGATTGAAAAGCGGCGTCCCCTCTCGCTCAGCATTGTCGTTTCATTAATTACTGCTGATGCGTTTGGTTGGATCGTTAAACACATTGTCCAACGTGCTCGTCCAGCTGCTCACCTGGCAGTAGATGACGGCTTCAGTTTTCCGAGTGGCCACACATTGGGCATGTCAATCATCGTCTTTTGGTTAATGCTCATTTTAATTCCAGCATTAGTCAAAAACAGAACTACTAGAGTTTGGTTAAACGTACTTTTGGTCGTCTGGCTTGTTCTAGTAATGATCTCAAGAGTTTACTTGTATGCTCACTTTCCATCAGATGTCTGTGGTTCAGTTGCACTTGGTGCAATGTGGATTGGCATTGTCGATGCAATTTGGGACAAGGTAACTCCGAGAACAGCAAAAAATGATTTCTAAAAAAATAACCACTAGCATTTACTAGTGGTCTTTTTTTACAAAAAAAAGTCACTAAGGAAAATGTCCTTAATGGCTTTTCTACACCTTCAAATTTCTTCCTATCAGCAGATGCCCTAAGAGACATCTTGCTTAGCCTTTTCATCCTCGGAGCGCTCATCACACGCTCCGCTATTATACTACCAAATTATCTAAAAAATTGGAAGAGATTTGTTTTAAAAAATTACACTTTTGATCTAGTTGACTTCATTAAATTTATATTGGGTTTAAGATCTAATTTTTGCTTGCTCTTCTGATTATTCAAAATTTTATAAAAGGCGGCGATTTGACTAATTTCTTTAACTCCAGTTGAGCAGCATCCCCCAATAATGCAAGCACCGTGCTCATACCATTCCTTGCTTAATTTACCAAAATCAAACTTAGCATTAAACGGAATCCAATTTCTCTCGAATTCGTTATATACGCCACCCAAGTTAGGGTAAACGATAATGTTTTTCTTGGTAAATTCGCGCATCTTATCGATTGCGGTAGTGGCTAAAAATGGCTTAAAGCAATTGGCACCAACCGCGAAGACTTGATCATACTCATTTATTTTTTCCATCACCTTTTTCAAAGGAGTGCCATCACTAATCTTTGTTGTATCATGCAAAGTAAAACTCACATACACTGGCATTTCAGGTGCGTTTTCTTTTAACCAGTCTAAAAGGACAACTACCTCATCAAGCTTAGGTTGCGTTTCAATAGCTAAACAATCTGGCTTATTTTGAAGCAATACTTGCAAGCGTGGCAAATGAAAATCCAAGTATTGTTTTTTAGTTAGATCATAATCGCCACGAAATTCGTCGCCTTTGGCTAAATAAGCGCCATATGGACCCACAGAAGCGGCTACATAGTTATGGATACCTGTCTTCTTTTCAAAATCATCTCTCGCCTTTTTCGCTATTTTTACCGCATCAGCAATCATTTCTTTAGCCTTGTCTTCAGAATAACCGTGCTTTTCAAAAGCTTGCACATTTGCTTGGTATGTATCGGTAATTGCCATTTGAGCACCGGCTTGGAAGTAGTTCATATGAACTTTATAAACTTTATCTAGGTCTTTGTCTAAAGCTACAGCTGTCCATAAATCTGTATTTGTATCAATTCCTTGTTTCTCAAGTGCTGTTGACATCGCACCATCCAAAACAAGACCCTTACTAGAAATTTGTTTAATCAAATCCATATCCTCACCTTATTCACATTAATACATTTAATAATTAATATTAATTTAATTTTATATTAATAAAGTGAGCAAATCAACCTTTAATTTTCATTTAACAAAAAAAGCAGCCCATCAGCTACTTTACATAATAATTTTTATTTAACTATTTTACCCAGTCGCTAACTTCACTATCGTCACGAGCAACGCCAATAATATTTAAACCGTTACCCCATTCTTTAAAGTGACTTGCGTAAGCCTTATGGTTGGTTCCTGCAGAAGTAAAGAATGAAGCAACTTCGCCTTTGTAGTTCTTCATCTTTTCAAGAAGTGATTTGATTGGGGTCGCAGGATAACCTGACCAAACTGGACTACCTACTAAAATCAAATCATATTTATTAAAGTCGATATCTATAACTTGTGCTTCAGGAAATTCTTCTTTTCCTTGGATTTGATCTAATGCAATGTCATTAGTCTTATACATATCTGAATCGAAAGTACCATCAGCTACAGTTACTTCTTCAATGTCACTACCGGCAATTTCACCATTAATCTTTTCAGCCATTTTCTTGGTATTGCCTGACCATGAGTAATACAAAATTAAAGTTTTTTTAGCCATCTTTAGTCTTCCTTTCGTTTATTACCCCTATTGTAGATTAAAAAGAATAAGTAAGCCAATATAAAGGTAACTAATTTTTCTATAAGTAATAACTAAAAGCTCTTAATTACCTGAATCATGGTTGCACCATACTTTTGCATTTTGGCTTGACCTACCCCACTGACTTCTAAGAACTCTGCTTCATTTTGTGGTTTGATCTTAGCCATATCATGCAGGCTGCGATCAGAAAAGATCATAAATGCAGGTACTCTTTGCTTTCTGGCTAATTCCATTCTCTTCTTTCGTAATGCTTCATATAAATCTGGATTTTCATCCTGAGCAAAAATTTGCTTTTTCTTTTGGACCTTGGCAATTCGTCTTTTTACTGTTATTTTGCCATCGAGCACATCCCAACCACGATTAGTCACATGAACTAACGGATATTTCGTGCCTTCAATTTCTAAATATCTCGACGCAATTAGATAGTCAATTAAGCTGATTGCCTCTTTTTGATTCATTTTTAAGCTACCAAAATGATCGTACTGTGAAGCATTCATCTCTTTCATTTTTTGATTATTTGAACCAACTAGACACTGCGCTACAACGTTTTTACCAAAACGACCATCAAGTTCGTAAACCATCGAAATCACTTTTTGCGCATCGGCCGTAATATCAGTTAATTCATCTTGGTTTAAACAATTAGAGCACTTGCCGCAAGGTTCACAGTCTTGCCCGAAATAGCGCACGATAAACTGCTGCAAACACTCACCCGTATTGGCATAATCGGTGATTGCTTGCAATTTTTGATACTGCAATTCGCGGTATTTTTCATCAGCCGTTGATTCATCGATAAAGAAGCGATACTGGCGCAAATCTCCCGGATGGTAGATCATAATTGCTTCACTTTCTTCGCCATCTCGACCAGCACGTCCTGCTTCTTGATAGTAGCTTTCAATATTACGAGCACTTGAGGCATGAATGACAAAGCGGACATTGCTTTTATCGATTCCCATTCCGAAGGCATTAGTGGCAACAATTACCTGAACTTGATCAAATTGAAACGCTTCTTGTACTTCGTCTCTTTCTTTAGTCTCCATCCCGCCATGATAGGCTCCAACTGAGATACCTTTTTTAGCTAAATAATCAGTTAGGCTCTCTACTTTCTTACGCGTATTGGTGTAGATGATCCCTGCTTCATCGGGATGCATTTTGATGTACTGTGCAATATAAAGTGGCGTGTTTTGCGGTGAATTAACCACCTTAAAGCTCAAATTTGGACGGGCAAATGAAGTGATAATCATATTTTGCTTAGGAATATTCAACTGCTCACAAATATCATCTTGAACCGCTGGCGTGGCAGTTGCAGTTAAGGCCAAAATATTTGGTCTGCTCTTCAAAGAATTTATTCCAACAAGCAGCTGTCGGTAAGCCGGTCTAAAATCATGCCCCCACTGAGAAATACAGTGTGCTTCATCAACTGCAACTAAATCAATATCTAAGAAATTAAGTTGATATCTAAAATAGTCGATTGCTAGACGTTCTGGCGTAATATAGATCAATTTGATCTTGCCCTCATAGGCCTGACGCAAAATCGGATTTACTTCTTCTTGCGGCGTCGCAGAGTTTAAAGCAGCCGCATTAATTCCGTTTTGCTTTAAGGTATCAATCTGATCCTTCATTAATGAAATTAAAGGTGAAATAACCAGGGTAACGCCAGCATTCATCAAGGCTGGAACTTGATAACACAACGACTTCCCGGCACCAGTCGGCATTACCGCTAGTACATTCTGTTTACTTAAAACTAAATCAATGACTTTCTTTTGTCCTGGACGAAAACTATCATAGCCAAAAGTTTGTTTTAATACTTTTTCTGGATTCATCTAATTTTCCTAACTTGCATGAAATACTTTCTTTATTTTAGCAGAGTATCAATGAAAATTCTTTTGCCTTATAATTAATAAAGTATTCTATCTCAGAAAGAAGGGAAAAACTTGATACATCTTTTTCATCGACGTATCACATTTTCACTTGCTTTAACCATTGGTTTCTTAATCATGATCCTTATCGGCAGCATTCTTTTATCGCTGCCGTTTGCGGATAAAGCAGGCCAAGCCACTGCTTATTCTGACGCGCTCTTTACTGCAACTTCGGCAGTCTGCGTTACCGGATTAAGTACAGTTACCACGGCTACGCACTGGTCATTTTTTGGTCAGCTTGTGATCATGATCTTAGTTGAAGTTGGCGGTTTGGGCTTTATGACTTTTGCCGTCATGCTCAGCAACTTTGCTCACCAGCGCATGAGTTTAGGTGCAAGAATGTTAACGGGGGAGGCCCTTAATCTGAACCACCTTTCTCAATTTCGGGTTGTTCGTTTAATTATTCGCCTTTCATTGGTGATTCAGTTAATCGGAGCAGGGTTGCTTTTCATTGCTCTAGAACCCAAACTTGGCCTTGGAAAAGGTATCTGGTACAGTCTTTTCCATTCGGTAGCTGCTTATTGTAATGCCGGTTTTGACTTGTTTGGTCCGTCGCTTGAGCAATTGAATAATAATCCTTATGTTTTAACTGTGATTATGCTCTTAATTGGGGCTGGTTCATTTGGTTTCTTAGTTTGGCGTGATTTATTAACTTACCATATTCGCCACAAGATCACCCTGCATACCCGTTTTGCTTTAACGGTTGGTTCAATTATCTTATTTTTATCAATCATCGGTTTCTTGTTCAGTGAGCAAAACCTTAAGCAATTCAGTGGTAGTCTTAATGGCGTAGATCGTTTCTTTAACACCCTATTTTTGGCAGTAACACCAAGAACGGCCGGATTTTTCTCGGTTCCTTATTCTAAACTAAGTACGGCCGGGATTGCCATTACCATTATCTTGATGTTCATCGGTGGTACCCCTGGCTCCACCGCTGGTGGTGTTAAAACCTCAACTATCGGAATTCTCTTTTTGCAAAGTATCGGTACGTTTACTGGAAAAGAACCTGCCTTTTCGCACCGCCGCTTCACTCGTGATAACATCAATCACGCCTTAACCCTATTCTTTTCTGCGATTTTATTAATCATTTTAGCGACTCTATTATTAACTATGACCCAACCAAGTTTAGGTCATAATGGTGTTACCAAGGCTGTTTTTGAAGCAGTCTCCGCATTCGGTACCGTAGGTCTAACATTAGGACTTACACCACACCTTAATTTATTTGGCAAAATCATTATTATGGCTTTGATGTTTATTGGACGTGTTGGAATTTACACTTTCATGTATTCTATCTTCAAGTCACATCCTACAAAACAAAGTTATCGTTATCCAGAGGAGGAAATTATCATTGGCTGATCAAAGTTTTGCTGTTTTAGGACTAGGAAAATTCGGTATGGCACTTACTGTTGCCCTTTTAAAAGCCGAACAAGATGTTTTAGTAATTGATTCAAACGAAGAAGTAATTAACGATGTAGCTCACCTGGTTACCCACGCAGTTATTGCGGATGCCACCGATGAAGATGAACTGCGTGATTTGGATATTGGTTCTTTCGATCATGTTTTTGTCACCATGGGTGAAAACGTCGAAGGTAGCATTATCGCAACTATGCTAGCTAAGAAACTTGGCGCACCTGACGTTACAACGCGGGCCAATAACCACAATCACCGCTTGGTTCTTGAAAAAATTGGAGCTGATCATGTGATTGAACCTGAACAAGATATGGCCCGTCAATTGATTTTCCGTCAACTTCACCCTAACGTGGTTAACTTCTTCCACCTTTCTAAAAATGTTTCTTTGATTGAAGTTAGCGTTGAAAATCCACGTTTCTTTAATAAGTCACTCGGCGAATTAGATTTTCGTAAGAACTACGACGTTAACGTAATTGGCATTGTTCATGATGGACACTTGAATGAGGTGCCTCTTGCCACAGATGTCATTAATCCACATGATCAAATTACTTTGATTGGCTCTAATGAAGCTGTTCAAAAAATTGACGATATCTTACAAGAAGATAAGTAATAAAAATCGTTAATAAAAAACTGCCTTGAGAATTATTTCAAGGCAGTTTTATTTTACTTATTTTTCTTATCCTGATTATCCTTAGCTCAAACAAAAAAGGCATTATCTGCCTTTCTTTATTACTTGTAAAATGTTTCTTCAACCGCATGCGTGATGGCAATCTTATCATGAGCATAAGACAAACCGCCTTGAATGTACAACATGTATGGATCACGAAGCGGACCATCAGATGATAATTCAATAGTTGAACCTTCAACAAATGAACCTGAAGCCATGACAACTTCATCTTCATAACCATCTTGGTGGTAAGGAATTGGATCAACGAATGAGTTCATTGGTGAGTAGTGTTGAATTGCGGCACAGAACTTAACCATTGGATCTGGTTTACCAAAGGTAACAGTTTGCACAATGTCACTACGAGGATCGCTCCATTTAGGTGATACTTCCAGGCCCATTTCTTCCAAAAGTGCAGCTGTAAAGACCATACCCTTTTGCGCTTCACCAGTTGTATGAGGTGCCATGAAGAAGCCTTGGTAAATATCACGTAAGTAGCCCCAAGTTGCGCCTTCACCTTTACCAGCACCTGGCACAGTCAAACGTGAACCGGCACCATCGATCAAGTCTTGACGACCTACCAAGAAGGCACCGCCTTTAACCAAACCGGCACCTGCGTTCTTATAAAGTGAACCAGCCATCATATCAGCACCATAAAATGTTGGTTCTTCACATTCTGAGAATTCACCATAACAGTTATCAATAAAGATGTTAACGTCAGGACGAACTTCCTTAACAAATTTAAGCATCTTCTTGATCTTGTCCATGGTAAAAGTCTTGCGCGTTGCATAGCCAAGAGATCTTTGAATAGCTACAACCTTGATTGACTTATCTTGAAGATCTTCTCTAGCCTTTTCGTAATCAACTTGACCATCATCAGTTAATTCAGTGGTCTTGAAGTTGATGTCCCATTCCTTCATGTTGCCTGGCTTGTTACCTGCTAAACCGATAACTTCTTGAATGGTGTCATATGGAGTCCCAGTCAAGTAGTAAAGGGTGTCACCTGGACGAAGCATGCTGAAAAGACCAACGGTAATAGCATGAGTACCTGAACCAAATTGTGGTCTTACTAAAGCATCATCTACCTTGAAGTAGTCGGCATAAATATCCTCAATCTTGTCACGACCAATATCATCGTAGCCGTAACCAGTTGATGGAACTAAGTCTTCTTCACCAACATGGTGCTTTCTAAACAAATCAAGCACTCTTTGTTGGTTGTATAAAACTTGTTCATCGATTTCTTCGATTCGAGGCTGAATCATCTTTTCAACCTTAGTTACCTTTTCTTTTAATTCTTCTGGTAAATTTTCTTTCCAAGAAAAACTCATTTTTTACTCCCTTTTCTCTTATTTTTTAATGACTTCCGCCTGTACTTTTAAGGTACCATCTTCATTTTGATCCAAGTATACACCTTGAATTTCTGGTACAAAGCCTGGGAATTTTTCAATGGCATGGGCTAAAACTTCAAAGTACTTTTGATCAACTGTGTCCCACTTTTCACCAGGAGCTACGATAAAAACACCTGGTGGGTACGGCAACGCACCTTCAGCTGCCGTTCTGCCAACTACATCTTCAAAATCAACGACTTCATTTTCATTCCGCTTAAACATTTGATCAGCTTCTGAAGGCGTCATCTTGTAGTCTTGCATCCCTGGCTTTTCGAACAACTTTTGCTGCAAAACAAAAGTATTGTTCTTCTTGTAGTATTCATGCATTTCCTGGCAAAGCTGCTTAACAGTGTAGCCCTTGTAGCGGTCAGGATATTCCTTGTACAAAACAGGCAAGACGTCTTTTACTAAAGCATCGTCATTGTAGTACTTTTCAAACTTCAAAAATGCATCAAGCAAGGTATCAAGCTCTTCTTTGGTATCGCCTGGAGTTAACAAGAATAAAAGTGAATTCAGGTCGTTCTTGGCACGAATAATATGATTTTCCATCAAAAATTCCGCTACAACTGCACCAGGAATACCAGTTTCTTCGTATTTAGCATTCTTGACGTCAATACCTGGTGTTTTAACTGTAATCTTAAGCGGATCAATCATGGCTTCGCCTTGACCCATCTTGGTAAAGCCGTGCCAGTTATCTTCCTTGCTCATATTCCAGTACTTAGCGTTAGTTGCTAATTCATCAGTTGGAATATCCGCAAAGTTATCTGGAACAAATGGTTTAAACAACTTAGACTTCTTCAAAAGTTGCTTGCGCCATTCAATCCCCATGCGCAAGATCTTGTCCCACCAAATCTTATTGCCTTCTCCAGCAGTGACGTATGAATTAACAGTGAGTGAGGCATAAAGTGGGTAAGCATATGAAGAAGTAACAAACTTCAAGTATTCATGGTTAAAGTGCTTGTGATCAACGTAGCGCTTTTGGCCCTTAATGTGTGAGTCTTTCTTCAAAATTTGTGAAGCTTGGGCCATACCAACTTGTTGCTTATGCAAAGATTGGGTTACCAAGATACCAGGATCATCTGGTCCTAAGTTAAGGAGTAATGGTGACAGGTGCTCCATAATTGGCACAAATTCTTCAAAACCGCCCCATGCACAGTCAAATAAGATGTAGTCACAGAGTTTGCCAATCTTATCAACGATCCACTTAGCATCATAGAAGACACCATCGTAAGTTTCAGCTTGCACAATAGCTAATCTAAATGGACGCTTTGCCTTAGCTTTTTCCGGATCGACTTTAGCAATTTCAGCTCTGATTTTATCTTCAGTTAAAAAGTCGGGATCCATTTCTCCAATTAAGCCTAAACCATTACGGTCAGTTGGAATATAAACTGGCTTTGCCCCACTCATGACTAAAGCACTATTGTATAAAGATTTGTGATTGTTGCGGTCAAATAATACTAGATCGTCTTCTGACAAAAGTGCACTGGCACAAATCGAGTTGGCACTGGTTGTACCGTTGGTACAAAAGTAAACTTTATCGGCATGATAAGTTTGGGCGGCCAATTTTTCTGCATCAAGAGGCGTACCAGCATGAGTCATCGTATCGCCTAATTGAGGTACGGTGTCACTGGTGTCGGCAAACATTAAGTTTTTGCCGAAGAATTTGTTAAAGACAACGCCAGCTGGATGCAAATCATAATATTGGCCATTGTGGTGGCCAGGCGTAGTAAAACTAATTGGCTTTGCTTCAGCGAAGTTGATTAAATCAGTCAAAAAGCCTGGCACCATCTTTTGTTCATAGTCTTTAGCAGCTTGGTTGATTTTGGCAATATCAGCCTTGCTTGCTTGACCATCCACCTCAATCACAGGAATAGGAAAATCAGATTGTGCTCGCAAATCTGTTGCTTCCTGCTTAGCAGTTCGATCGCCATTTTTAATGACAATAGCTGCTAATTCAGAACTGTTGTCGATTTGATCAAGCGGAACAGATGACCATTCCCGTAATTGACTAATATTTACTCCATTTCCAATAGCAATTTTTAAAAAATCCATCTTTCCCCTTTCCAATTTGATTACAATTTTAAGTTGCTTATTGCAAATCTTATGAAAATCTTTATAATCTTTTTTACAGTAGGGTTGCAATCTGACCTATATTCGTAATTTACAGTACACATTATTATATAAACATTGGAGGTTTTAGACAAGTGCACTTGCCGTGTTCTCCTCCGCAGGGATAGATAAATTTTTTTTTTTCACAATTAAATATATTCTTGGAGGAAAATATTTTTTATGTCAGAAGAAATCGAAACCATTAATTTCGAGCCGGGCAAAAAACATTACATGAAATGGCCGGTTATTGCCTTAATCGACTTCGTAACTATTATCAGTTTTGAAAACATCTTTTACCCATTTCAAAACCAAGGTTTATCTGTAGTTGTTTCATGGATATTCCTGTTATTCGCTTATGTTATCCCTTACGCATTAATGTGTAGTCAAATGGGATTGACTTTCAAAGACCAAGCCGGTGGTCTTGCTTCATGGGTTCGTCACTCATCTAACGATACTTTGGGTTACTGGACCTCATGGATGTACTGGGTACAAACCGTTCCTTACCTAGTAGACGTTTCCAACTCAGTTATTGTTTCATTCTCATGGATTATTTTGGGCAATAACACCTTGGACAAGCACATGTCCACTTTCTGGTTCGGGATCTTGACTTTTGTAATTATCTTGGCATTTATCTTAATTGAAAATGCGATTAAGAACTCACTTGAGCTTCTTTCCTTAATCGGTGGTGGTGCCATGTTCATCATGTCCATGCTCTTTGTTTTACTTGCAGCTTGGTCAGTGATGCACGGTCACCACATTGCCACCCAACCATTCAACTGGGATTCATTTAAGCCATCATTTAGTTTGAGATACTTCTCAACTACTGGTTTGTTGATCTTCGCTATGTCTGGTGCCGAACTTGCTGCACCTTACATTGTTCAAATGCGTGATCCAAAGCACGAATTTCCTAAGGCTATGTGGATGTTAGCTATCATGACTGGTTTCTTAACCATCTTTGGTACTTTGGCATTGGCAGTCTTCTTCAATGCCCACCACATTCCACATGACTTTAAGATGAACGGTCCTTACTACGCTTTCCAACTTTTAGGTGAAAGTTTAGGCTTGGGCAAAGTCTTGATGTACATCTTCGCAGTTGTACAAGCTATCTTTATGATGGCTCAATTAGCTGTTTTACTTGATGCTTCAAGTCGTGTATTTGCTGGTGACGTTGCCGACAGATACATGCCTAAGTGGCTTACTGGTAAGAAGGACAAGACTGGTCGTCCAGTTCACTCTTACACTTTGACTTGTGGTTTGGCATTATTTCTTCTTTTACTTACTGGTACTTTGCCAAACATTAACTCAATCTATAACTGGTTGTTAAACATCAACGGTATTATTTCACCATACAAGACTTGCTGGGTATTCTTCGCCTTCATAATGCTTCGTATGCATGAAAAGAACTACCATTCAGATTATGTCTTCATAAAAAACAGAACCGGTGCCTTAATCATGGGTTGGTGGTGCCTAATCTTCACCTTTATCTGTGCAACTTTAGGTTTCATCCCTCAAGAAGCAGAAGCAACATTTGGTAGTGCCGCATTTAACCACCAATTAATGATGAACATCATCACTGTTATCGTACTCTTCGGTTTAGGTTTCTTATTACCATGGTTACGTAAACGTGAAGAAAACCGTGAAGATGAGATGTAAAAATTAGTTTAATCTAGTAAATCAAAAAAGCAGATGAATTTTTCTTCATCTGCCTTTTTTATATTCTATTTATTTTGATTTCTTAGCTTTGGACAACTTTTTAAAACTATCTGAAACAGATAAACCAGCCATACCCAAGAGACTAACAAGCATACCGAAAACAGTTAAGCCAGTTGCTTTCTTATCACCAGTTTGTGGTAATTGTGCCTTTTGGCTTTTTCTTCTGAATTATTATTTTCCTTAGCATTTGTGAACTTCAAATCTGGACTAATAGCCTTGACACTCTTATTGCCAGCAGCATAACCTGGATCAACATAATCAAGTCTGTAGTCAACACCATTCTTAGTGATAACTGCATTTACGGGAACCTCATTAAATGTAGTTGTACCCTTATGACTTACTTCAGTATATTTATCAGTAACTAAATCATATTTCAATTCTCTAGAAAAAGTAATCTTTTGCGTTGTAGATGGAGCCAATTCATTGCCATTTTGGTCAACATAATTGATTACTTCTAGATTGATCTGACCAATTTGATATCGATCAGCCCAAACGGCGCTACCCTGCCATCCTTCTTCATCACCGGTCCCTTGTTTACATGCGTTAGTGTAATCGAACCATCATCATTTTGCATTTCTTTTTCATTTTGCTTAAGAGATAGGTCTATTTTTGTTCCATTATCATATTTATGAAAATTAAACTTGTCTTTCAAATCCTTAGAAGTTACAGTTTCTTCTTGATAATCAGAAGCTTCCAGTCCTTGAACTTGTTGACCTTCATTAGCAGTGCGTGTTTCATCACCACCAGGGTTCGAACCTGATTTGCCAGTAGCAGTACCATCAGAAGTAGAACCTGCTGATTAAGCTTGTGTAGCTTCAGTAGTCCCAGCATCTGCTTTTACTTCTTGGGTAGTCGCATTTTGCAACAACATACAACCCAATACTACAGAACACAAACCTACTGATAATTTTCGTAAACTATATCTATTCTTCATCTTCTATATCCTATCTAACGTTTTTCCTTATTCCTTTTATCACATTCGCAATCCTTATTTTAAGAGGAACAAAAAATAAGACAATAGTTTGGAGTGATTTTGGTATATACCATAAAAATAGAATATTATTCCAGCTTTGGAACACAACATCCCAAATTTGCGGTATAAGATTATATTTTTAAATAACAAAATAGATACCTTACAAAAATATGAAGCACAGAAAAAAGGCTCAATTCCGAACAAAACCGGAATTAAGCCTTCTTCAGTTTGATCACTTGACCTTAAACTGGTTCTTTTTCATTCATAAAATCAAATTGCTTTTGAAATGCACGACCCTCTCTCAAGTCATAAACAGAGCCTAAAACAGGCGTAAGTGCAAATGGACGCAAAGTATTAATATCTTTGGTTTTATTTGCATAAATACGATGCATTTCTGGTTTAATCTCAAGAATCTTATATATGTATGATGGACTAATCTCATCGACATAGCCTTTAAGCGTAAAACCTACGCTGCTTAGCGTCTCTCTGCCGCGTAAAGCAGTTAAACAAACGCGGTTATTGCCTTTAATGTTACGGTAAAAGTTCTTTTGGTTAGTAGTTGCGAAGATTAACCGTCCATCTTCATTAAAGTCAATGTCAACAATATTGGTGTGAGGTTCACCATTTTGGTCAACCGTACCAAAAATTGCAGAGCGAAAACAAGAAACGATTAAATCTAAAAAGTCATTATTAGTTAAATTGGTGTCTAAATTGGGAACATGTTGTCTCATAATCTTTATCCATTCTATTTTAACTTTAACTATATTTTTATGTGTAAGTATACCTGAGATTAAAACATAATACTATTTTAATGCTTATGAAATATATCAATTTTTTCTTAATCGTTTGCCAAAAATCCATTTTTTCGATAAAATTTTAACTAACTTAAAATAAGAAAAGAGGATGAGTATGGACTTAGATTACAAGAAACTAGCTCAAGCAAAAAAGGATGATATTTTACGTGACTTGGATGAATTAATCGCAATTGATTCTTCCGAAGACTTAAACAACACTTCTAAAGAATATCCTGTTGGCCCAGGTCCCGTTAAGGCAATGAAGAAGTTCTTGTCTTTTGCTAAACGCGACGGCTTCCACATTAAGAACGTTGACAACTATGCTGGCCGTGTTGATTACGGTGAAGGTGACAAGCATCTTGGCATTATCGGTCACATGGACGTTGTTCCCGCCGGTGATGGCTGGGTAACCGATCCTTTCAAAATGATCATCAAGGACGATAAAATTATCGGTCGTGGTTCTGCCGATGACAAAGGCCCAGCATTAGCTGCTTACTACGGTATGCTTTTACTTAAAGAAGCAGGTTTTGAACCTAAGAAGAAAATCGACTTTATTGTCGGTACCAATGAAGAAACCAACTGGGTAGGTATTGATTACTACTTAAAGCATGAACATACTCCAGACCAAGTTTTCTCTCCTGATGCCGAATACCCAATCATCAATGGTGAACAAGGGATCTACACTTTAGTACTTAACTTTAAGGATGATCAAGAAAAAGGCGCTGTCATTCTTAAATCCTTCAAGGCAGGTATCGCAGAAAACGTTACCCCACAAAAGGCTTATGCTACTATTCAAGCAGATGACCTTGATGAAATTAAAGCCAAATTCGAGCAATTCTTGACTGACAACAAGCTTGAAGGTCAATTCGATATCAACGATAACATTGCTAAGATTGAACTCACTGGTCAAGGTGCGCACGCTTCAGCTCCTCAAGTTGGCCGCAATGCTGCAACTTTCTTAGGTCTCTTCTTAGATCAATTTGACTTTGCTGGTCGTGATAAAAACTATCTTCACTTCTTAGCCGACGTTGAACACGAAGACTTCCAAGGTAAAAAGCTTGGCGTCTTCCATCATGATGATCTAATGGGCGATTTATCCTCCGCTCCTTCAATTTTTGAATACACTGAAGATGGCGCGGCTATTCTTAAAGACAACATTCGTTACCCACAAGGCACTGATCCAGACAAGATGGTTAAGCAAGTTAGCGAAAAATTTGGCGACATTTTAACTCCAAGCTTTGCTTCATTTGAAGAACCTCACTACGTACCTGGTGATGATCCATTAGTTAAGACCTTGCTTGCAGTTTATGAACGTCAAACTGGTAAGAAAGGCCATGAAGTTGTCATCGGTGGTGGTACTTACGGACGACTCTTTAAGCATGGTGTCGCATACGGTGCCCAACCTGAAGATGCGCCAATGGTCATGCACCAAGCTAACGAATACATGAAAGTTGACGATTTGATCAACTCAATTGCTATTTATGCAGAAGCAATCTACGAATTAACTAAAGACTAATAATCAAAAAGGCATCCTTGCAAAACGCAAAGATGCTTTTTCTATGCAAAAATATGACCCAAGTAATATCCTAGAAATACTAGAACTACACCGCCTATGTATGATGCTAGTGCGTAGAAAACTAGTCCACGATAATTTTTGCTTTTATATAATTCAACTAATTCCGTATTCATGGTTGAAAAAGTAGTGTAACCACCTAAAACACCTGTCCCTACAACAGCATAAACAAAGACATTTGCTTTAATGCCAAATACAAAACCTAAAATAAAGGCACCTGTTAAATTAATAAACAAAGTTGGGATAGGCAAATTAGAAAACTTTTTGCCGATCCATTCCCAGTGCTTTTTACCATAATTAGTGATTGCATACCGAATCATGGCACCAATTGATGCTCCAATACCAGCTAATAATAAATTCAACTTAATCTTCCCTTCTCAATAACTGACCTACAGCTTTACCAACGCCCATGCCTAAATAAGCGAAAAAAAAGCCAAAGACGATCGAGGCCAAAAAGTAAATTAATGCCGTACCAGGCAAATTAGCCTGAATATTTTTCAAGATATCCAAATTAAAAGTTGAAAAAGTCGTAAAGGCTCCAATAAAGCCGGTACCTAATCCAACCGTCAACCATTGGTACATTGTTTTAAATTCCATAAAGAAATACGTGAAAAATGCTAATAAAAAGCAGCCAATAATATTTCCCCAGAAAGTACCATAAAAGCTAAAAACAGCATTTAAACTTGCACGTGCCACTCCGCCAAAGAAAGCGAAAAATGCCACACTAATATAGTTACTAATTTTCGTAGACAAATACAATTCCTCCAAACAAAAAACGCCTACTCTACCCCTATGGGACAAAGTAGACGTCATTAGATTTCTCGGTTAATGGTGAACGTCATCACCTATTTAATTAATATATTGAATATACAACAATCACCAAAATCATTCAAGTGTAAATTTAGTAACAATATACTTGAAAATGATATAATTAATCCAAAAGAAAGGGTGAGCACAATGAATTTTCCTTATGAAAAAGAATTCCGCACGTATTGTAAGCAAAAGAAAAAACTAGCCGATTCAACCATTTCTCTAGCAGATAAATCCGTTACGACTTTTTGGAATTACTATGCGGCTAACGTTGATTCAGATGCAAATGTCAACGATGTTAGAGCTGGTGACATCCGCAATTTTTTGGCTTCTCTTGAAACTAAACTGCATTTCAAAAGCAACACAGTTAACAAATACCTGAGTCACATTAAGATGTACTTTGTTTTCTTAAGTGAATACGACTATATCATCACCTACCCGCTCTTAAGTCTGCGTGGCAATAAATTTGATCGCAAGCAAAAATATATTATCAATTGGATGCCCTATTTGCCTGATTTAATCAAAATTAAGGATATTCATCCCGAAACCGTAAAAATGATGGCGGCCATTGCGGCTGGATTCAAACCAAAAGAAATCGTTGTTTTGAAAACCAATGATTTGCTTAAGCACGTAGATAATGATGAAGTTAAGCAATATATCAAAGATCATACTGATTATTCCAAAAGTGCTGATCCTTATATTTTTGCTCGTAAAAATGGTGAGCCCTACGCCTCAGACTTCAATATCAATCAGAGAATTGCACCTGACAGACAAATAATTGGGATGCAGCTAACAACGCATAAATTGCGTATGAGCTTCGTTTATTCGATTCTTTCTGATCACCAGTTGTCTGATAACCAGATATTGAAGACTTTACGCATCACCCTTAAATCACTTACCTATTATCGTAAGAATATGACTCTTTATGTTGAAACCGAAGATTTTAAATTAGACTAAAAAAGGCGACTGTTCTAGTTGAACAATCGTCTTTTGTTTTATCTAATTCCTTGGTGCTGGACCTCTGCCTCGATGATTATTATTCAAAACATATTCTTCAATCAACTGCAGCACTTGGTTGTTTTGTGGAAGTTCCGAGTGTTGGGCTAAGCGTCCTGTTACCGTAATCTGCGTATAGTGCTTCACAGCACCTTGATAGATGTATTTTCCGGCTTCTACACTAGAAACAGGAACAATCCCATCAGCCACGTAATTCTTCGTCCCAGCGACTGAATACATCGTCAAATAACTAGGCAGTTTCTTTCTGTTTTTAATAAAGTCTTTGAGCATTTGCGTAGGACGGTTTGACGTTTCCGCAAAGTTATATGGTGAACCGATTGTCATCAAAACCTTGATTCTGATCAAACGATTACTTGTCGTATTAAAGTAATTTTCCAAAAATGCAGTATAAATCAAACCACCATTGGAGTGCCCTACTGCCTTGAAGTTATTGAAATTATAGCGCCGCTTCAGTTCATTAAAAGCCATATTAAACCAGCGGGCTTGCTTCTTAATATTGCTATAGCCATCATGATTATTCTGGAAGCCGACAACAATAAATGGTTCATTGTCGTTACGTCTAATTCTTCCAGTAAAAATCATCTGGCCATTTTCTTTAACATAGACTTTAAGCAAACTATGGTTTTTACGATCTCTTTGATTGATTTTTTGCACCAAAGTATCAAAACGATTTACTGAAGCAGAACTCCCTGGAATCATAATTACTGGTGACATGCGTGAATCACGCCGCATCTGTAATTTGTTAGCATTTTGATTAGCATAAACTGCGGCCGGAATCGCACAAACAATAGTTGCCACTAAAATCAATATTGGGTAAAGCCATCTTTTATATTTTTTCATTTCCCGGATTTAAAATTGAAGTGCAACACTAAGTGTTAAACAAAAAGGCCATGAAG